>Ga0209013_10000453_pt1 | contig 36201 bp, 23 predicted proteins | sample Cruoilmetagenom2_FD_187291 | JGI IMG/M metagenome (GOLD analysis project Ga0209013, IMG submission 187291) | Oil polluted marine microbial communities from Coal Oil Point, Santa Barbara, California, USA - Sample 2 (SPAdes) (version 2) | ecosystem: Environmental > Aquatic > Marine > Oil seeps ...
TCCAAATGTTTGAATACCTTGATCAATTTCTTTGCGAAGTTTTTGAGCCTTCTCTCGAAGTTCTCTAATATCTTTAGCTTGATAATTTTTTTCTAAGATTTCATCTAAGTAACCTAGTACAACAACACTAAACATATTTGATAGTATCAAATAACCATATTGACAAGCATCATCACTTGGTCTAAAGCCACTCCAAGTCATTCCAGTATCACCAACAGGTGACCCCTTACCATTATTATTTAAAGTTTCAAATTTTATTCTTTCTGGATAATCAAATAACAACCAATCAGCAATTCTTTTAAAAGAATAAGGTGATTCTTTTAAATGTCTTTGCTCTGTTTTCCATAAATTAACAATTACTTGAGCAACATTTAAGAAGTTTTCATCAAAAATTGATGCATCATTTGTTGTTGTCCAATAATTGTAAACTAGTTGTAGCGGATAACATAAAGAATCTATTTCATATTTTCGTTCCCAAACAAGGGGTTTCATTTCTGTTAAATCATCACCAGAATGATCCCCAACTGTCGCTTCTAAGTTATGAGCATTTGCGTACGGATCGTATAAAATTTGTTCCATTTGCATTGAAATTAATCCTTTAATAAGCTGTTTTAATTCTTCATCTTCATTAACTAGAAGTAATAGTGGTCTAATTTGAGCAACTGAGTCACGATTCCACATTGCAGGGATATCTCCTGTAATAATAAATGTTTTATTTTTACTTTATTCAATATTATTATTATTTAGACTTATTATAAATAATATCCTCAAGAAGCAAAAATAAAAAGATATTTATAATAACCAAAGCTTATTTAGAATAATTATAAATAAGATGATAAATGTCATGTATAAGAAAAGTATACGATAAGTTACGAAGGAATTCTAAGATTTGAAAAAGGTAAAAATGAACTCTAAATTTTTATGACTATCCTATCGATTAGGCTAATTAAAAAACAACAAATGATATTATTGACCTTGCTTTAAATAATGAATAACCACCCTTCTTATATCATAGGATAATTCTTTTTCTTTTGGTTGATACACATCTATAATTCCTTTATTTTCATAATTTAAGAACGGAATATCATAGCCTTTTAACAAATAATCACTAATAGCTATCGTATAAATCTTTTGATCTACAATCGGCGACCCATCAATAAGCCATTGTTTTGTTTCTTTCTTATAATCAAAATTATATCTTTGTAAATACGCGCCATCACCGGCTTTTAACCTTCCATATTGCAAAACTTTATGTAATAATTGCCCCTTGATCTTAACCTTTAAAACACTACCACCAAACGGCATCACCCTAAAAATATCAACTCCGGTAATATTTCCTTCTAAGAAATCATCCAAACGTAATGAACCTCCATTTAATATGGCACCATCTACTTCATTATCATAACCAAAAGCCATCGCTTTGGTAATTATCGATCCCAGATTTGTTTGTTTACTTCTAACTGCATCATCCAGCCCATTCAATGGTTCGTTAGCTACAAAAATTATGTCATAGGCATTTGGTGAATATTCTTTAATTTTTTTATTCAACACCTTTTGCCATTTATCAATGATCTGAGCAACTTTTTTATTGGAAGGTATCTCGTTGTTAATAGAAACCAGCTCATGATCCATCGTCAACTCTTGCGTTACTTTATCGTACTCAAATCGATGAACATAAACCGTTCTTGCATTTGCATCAGCCTTTGATATTTTAGTATTTCCTACAGGAATCAACATATTATTATGCTCATGGCCTCCCATAATTAAAGGTACTTCGGGTAACATATGAGCTATCATTTTATCCTGGCTTATCTTTAAATGAGTAAGTCCAAAAACTATATCTGTTTTGGCCTTTAAATTGGTAAATGCGTGTTTGGCATCTTCATAAAAGTCAGTATAAACTACATAGTCTTTTGGATTTGAATTAATAGTAGAACTAAAAAAACCAATTTTGATTTGGGTACCGTCATCATCAAGTAACTCAAAAATCACCGTTTTTGGAATAGCTATTCTAGCACTTTCATCTACCTTATAAAATGGAAGTTCTTCTTCATTGACCTTATGCTTTAAGTTGGTGGCTATCCATTGAAAATTCGAACTATTTATCCTTTCCTGCAATAAATTTTCGTTAAGATCAAATTCATGATTACCAAATGCAACCAGATCAAAATCCATGGCATTCATTACTTCTATCATTTGTTTGCCTTTTACCCGTTCTCCTTTATATTTTATATTACCCAGCAATGAGGGATTTAAAAAATCACCCGCCATAAATAAAAAAGTATTTGGATTTTCCTTTATCAGCTGCTGATGTAAAGTTTCCACTCTATCCATCCCTCCTATCTCACCTCCGCTTAAAGCGGCAATTTCATAAACATCATTTAATTGCAAAAAAGTAAATTTTATCTTCTGATCCTCTTGTTTACACGCATAAATATTGAAAAGGATAAAAAGAAACAACCATGCTTTCTGAATTCTCATAGAATCAATTTTTTAATGCTTAAAATTAAAAATAAGCTTCTAATAAATAACAATTTGTTACTTTTATTTTTTAAACCTTATCATGTCAAAAAGATCTTTCATTCTAATCATCATTCAATTCGGTTGTTTTGCTTTTTTTTTATTTAGCAAAAGTTTAATTGCTTATGATGCCTGGATCGTATTTCAAATCATTGGCTTTATCCTTTCATCCTGGGGCATTCTGGCAATGAAAATTGGGAATTTCAACGTACAACCTGAAGTGAAATTAAACGCTCTGTTTAGAAATAACGGACCTTACAGAATCATTAGAAATCCCATGTATACAGGTTTGATCCTGTTTTTCAGTGCATCCATAATTTCTAATTATTCTAATTTACGCCTTGCAGTTTTAACCGTATTAATTATAGTTTTTTTAGAAAAGATAAAACTGGAAGAACAATTTTTATCCGAACGCTTTGGAGAAGTCTATTTAGCATATAAAAAAAAGACTTATCGATTGATCCCTTATATCTATTAAACTAAGATTAATCAGTGGATTCTTGACATATTTTTTTTACTATATCCAATGTTAAATGAGTCTATTGTTTTTACAATGATTATACTCCAGGTGCTCAGTTCTTTGATAGTATTATTCGAAAAACGGAAGTTAAGTTGAAAGAATCACCATGTTCTTCCACTTCTAACTCTAATCTTCTGATAAAGATATTTTCCCAGTAAAATATTTCTGTGATTTTTAGAAAATAAAACAATTATTATATAAATTTGATCTCAACACAAAATTAATTATCATGAAAAAATTATGGGCTTTTTTATTATTTGCAAGTCTTTTTCTAGGACTTTCCAACTCTTCTGTTGCACAGGAAAATTACGGTAATGCATTAAATGGTTTTGTTAAATTTGGAGAGAATTTCGCTGTAAGTGGGCACTACGAGTTTCAGGTAGCCAACAATATTACAGTGTCTCCCGCTGCCACAATAGCATTCGGAGATGATTCCTGGATTGGATTAGGAGGTAGAGCCGATTATTACTTTGACAGCTTGTTTAAGCTTAATGAGCCTTGGGATATATGGGGAGGTGTTGATGCCGGTTTTTTAGTGAATTATGATAGCGGTGATGATTTTTCTGTTAACATTCATGCCGGTGTTGAATATAAGTTTAGTGAAATGTGGGGTATCATTGCTGAATTTGGTGGTGGTACAAATTCATCAGGTGGTATAGGAGTTGGTATACATTTCTAGAACCTTTAAACCAATGATCTTATGGCAGTCCTGATTTATTTTAATTAGGACTGTTTATATTTTTATAGAATAAAATCATTAAGTTTGAATTCTATTTTAAATTTAATTTTATGAAAGTTTTAGGAATCGATATTGGTGGTACCGGAATTAAGGGTGCGATTGTAGATACAGAAACAGGAGAACTTGTAACAGAGCGTTTTAGAATAGATACTCCGAAGCCGGCTAAGCCGGAAGCTGTGGCTGAAACCATAAAAAAAATAGTGGACCATTTTAATTGGAATGGAAAGGTAGGATGTGGTTTTCCAACTCCTTTATCTCATGGAAAATGTTTAAGCGGATCTAATTTACATTCCAGTTTAAAAAATGTCCAGATCGATCAATTATTTAAGAATAAAACAGGTTTAGATTTTACTATAATCAACGATGCCGATGCGGCTGCTGAGGCAGAGATGCATTTCGGAGCAGGTAAAGGAAAGCAAGGTCTGGTAGCCGTCATTACACTTGGAACCGGAATAGGTTCGGGTTTGTTTTTTAATGGAATATTGATCCCAAACACAGAATTGGGTCATGTATCGTACAATAATGAGCCCTTTGAAAAATATGCCGCTTATTCTATAAAAAAGAATGAAGACCTGAGTTATTCCAAATGGGGGAAAAGATTGAACAAATATTTTCGTCATATTGATCTCATACTATCTCCTGATCTTTACATAATTGGTGGTGGAGCAAGTAAAAAATTGGATAAATATAAAGATCAAATAGAAATTGAAACACCCATCATTCCAGCTGAGAATAAAAATGAAGCCGGAATAATCGGAGCTGCTGTTGCCGTTGCGGATGGTGTAAAGTAACTAGTAGTAAATGTGATTCCATACAAGAAGAAATTTCTACTTTAAACTTTTTTGCTTTTTTACCTTAAATAAAAACTTTCAAAGCTTCGTTATAAGCACTTTCAAAACTTAAGGCATTGATATTAGCATCAACTTTTTTGGCAGTGAAATAAGAAATTAGTTTTTCGGTTGGCATATTACCGGTTAGTTCATCTTTGGCCATGGGGCAGCCTCCATATCCTTTGATGGCTCCATCAAATCGATTACACCCTGCGTTGAATGCGGCATCCACTTTTTCATGCCAAGCATTAGGATGGGTATGCAAATGAGCACCAAATTCAATATTGGGATACAATGGAATTAAATTGGAAAATAAATAGGAAATGGTTTTCCCACCGGCAACGCCAATGGTATCTGATAATGAAAGTGTTTTTACTCCCATAACTGCTAATGTCTCTGTCCACTTAGCAACGATATCAATATTCCAGGGATCACCATAAGGGTTTCCAAAACCCATGGACAGGTATGCAACCACTTCCTTATTAGTCTTATTAGCTATATTTAAAATTTCTTCCAAAATACTCAACGATTGTGTAATTGTTTTACCTGTATTACGCATTTGAAAATTCTCAGAAATGGAAAAGGGATATCCCAAATAACTAATTTCATCAAATTTACTCGCATCATTTGCTCCTCTGACATTAGCCACGATTGCTAATAATTTAGTTTGTGTTTGGCTTAAATTCAATTGTGATAGAACATCTGTTGTATCCCTCATTTGAGGAATCGCTTTTGGTGAAACAAAACTACCGAAATCAATAGTGTCAAAACCCACTTTTAGTAAGGCATTGATGTATCTTGCTTTTGCTTCGGTAGGAATAAAATGAGATTTAATGCCTTGCATGGCATCACGTGGACATTCTATGATCTTAACCTTATTCATTAAAATCAAATATACAAATTAAGAAACAACAAGCATACCTATGTATTGTCAAAATGGAAAATATTCAGGGCACTAAAAACTCTTAAAAATATGATTTGTCCTGTTAGCTTTGGTGATCATAAATCGGGCAACGAGGATAATCATCATCGTTCCTTATATCAAGGAAATAAAAAAACCCATAACAAAAGTCATGGGTTCATTGATAATCATTTATTCTTTTTTCCTTTACAAAGAAGCTGAATATTCTAAAAGATCAATAATTTTTGTTGAATATCCATATTCATTATCATACCATGAAACTACTTTGATAAATGTATCTGTCAATGCAATTCCTGCTTTAGCATCAAACACCGAAGTTTGAGGTTCTCCCACAAAATCCTGAGATACTACCAACTCCTCAGTATAACCTAATATTCCTTTTAATTCACCTTCTGAAGCTTCTTTCATAACTTTACAAACTTCTTCATAGCTAGTACTTTTTCCTAAATTCACAGTTAAGTCAACAACAGAAACATCCATAGTTGGAACTCTAAAGGACATACCTGTTAATTTTCCATTTAATGAAGGAATTACTTTTCCAACCGCTTTTGCAGCACCTGTTGAAGAAGGAATAATGTTATGTAAAGCAGCTCTACCACCTCTCCAGTCTTTTAATGACGGTCCATCAACAGTCTTTTGTGTTGCAGTTGTTGCATGTATCGTTGTCATCAATCCATCGGTAATTTCAAAATTATCGTGCAAAACTTTAGCAATTGGAGCCAAACAGTTTGTTGTACAAGAAGCATTTGAAAACACATTTTCATCAGCTGTTAATTCTTTGTGATTTACACCCATGACAAACATTGGTGCATCAGGTGAAGGAGCCGAAATGATAACTTTTTTTGCTCCTGCAGTTAAATGCATTTCTGCCTTTTCTTTTGCAGTAAAAAACCCAGTAGCCTCGATCACATATTCAGCACCGATTTCATCCCATTTCAGATCCTCAGGATTTCTTTCGGCTGAAATTCTAATTTCTTTACCGTTAACCACTAATTTTCCATCTTTTACTTCAACGTCTCCATCAAATCGTCCGTGAACCGAATCATATTTTAACATATAAGCTAAATAATCTACATCTAATAGATCATTTATCCCTACAACCTGAACATTTTCTCTTTGAGAAGCAATTCTAAATGCCAATCTTCCTATTCTTCCAAATCCGTTAATTCCAATTTTAATCATATTCTTTAATTTTAATTTTTATGTTGTCAATATTTCTGAAATTCTTAATATTTCTTTATTAATTGAATGATGCTCTTTGATAGCTTTTTCCAATTCAACAGTAACCATTTGATTGTTATTGATACCAACCATTAAATTTGATTTTCCATCCAATAGCAGTTCTACTGCCTTTACTCCCATTCTACTGGCCAATACCCTGTCAAAACAACTTGGAGAACCTCCCCGTTGCATATGGCCCAGTACCGAAACCCTTACTTCATATTGAGGAAGGTGTTCTTCAACATAGGATGCCAATTCATAAACATTTTTACCTGATTTATCACCTTCAGCAACTACAACTATGCTTGATGATTTTCCTGAACGTCGACTGTGCTCCAATGAATTCAATAGTCTGTCAAGTCCAAGATCTTCTTCCGGAATTAATATCTCTTCAGCCCCTGCGCCTAAACCTGAATTCAATGCTATAAATCCGGCATCACGACCCATTACCTCAATAATAAACAAACGATTATGCGAACTTGCCGTATCTCTGATCTTATCAATTACCTCGATAGCAGTATTTAATGCGGTATCATATCCAATGGTAAAATCTGTGCCAAATATATCGTTGTCTATAGTTCCAGGGATGCCAATTACCGGAAAGTTAAATTCCTTCTGAAAGATCATACCCCCTGTAAAAGTACCATCACCTCCAATAATTACCAAAGCATCTATTTTCTCATCAACAACACTGTCATAGGCCTTTTTTCTGCCTTCTATGGTTCTAAATTCTTTGGAACGGGCAGATTTCAAAACAGTACCACCTTTTTGAATGATATGATGAACACTTCTTGCATCCATTTTCAGAAAGTCACCTTCAATCAAACCCTGATAGCCTCTGTATACACCAAAACATTCAATTTTATAATATGATGCGGCTCGAACTACAGCTCTTAAAGCAGCATTCATACCCGGTGCATCTCCACCTGATGTTAAAACTGCTATTCTATTTATAAATTTCTTCATATTTTTAAAAAAATCAAACAAAAATAGTTATAATTATCCTGTTTTTTATTATAAAAAACAAATTTAAACGAAAACGTTTGCGAAATTTTAAAATATATAAAATATGTCTTTGAAAATTCTTGATTTATCAATTTAAACCCTGTTCTATTAATAATCTTTACCCGGAAACTCTGCATAGAATGACTCAAAACAACCTCTGTCAGAAACTGTAACGAAACACTGCTTCCTATCTTTTCCACCAAAGGTGATATTGGTAGGTTTTTTTCCTTTTAATTTTATCTGGCGTATCTTTTTTCCTTCAGGATCAATAACAATAATCTTGCCTGCATCATATCTACAAACATATAGATTTCCATTACTGTCGCAACGCATTCCATCCAAACCAAAATCATCAAATGCATAAAATTCTTTTTTATTATATGGTTCACCATGTTCATTTATTTCATATTCCCATATCTTCCTCTGAATTGATTCATTAACATATAATTTCTTTCCGTCAGGGCTAACTTCTATTCCGTTGGTTGTTCCCATATCAGTTTCTAATAAGTGAAATCCCTTGTTATCAATTTTCCATAGATTTCCTGTACTATTTTCCCAATCCGGATCACTGGCATATAATGTTCCGTCAGGCGAAATTGCAATATCATTTGGTTGATTGGCTGTTGGTTCATGAGCATATATCACTGCAATTTTTTTTCCTTTTTCAACTTTTAAAATATTGTGATTTACATAATCGGCTATGAACATATTATCATTTTTATCAAAACGAATTCCATTACCAATACTACCTTGAGACAAGGTGATAAACAATGAAGCCTTCCCTTTTTCATCCACAATTCCGATAGTTCCTTCTTTTTCAAAATTTACAGCATACAAATTTCCATGACTATCCACTGCCGGTCCTTCAATTCCTTTGGTGAAAATATTTTCATCCGTAAAGTCAAAACTCTTATCTTCACTCTTTTTACAAGAAATAAGAGTCAAAACAAACATTATGGTAAGAAAATAATTTGATGTATTCATTGGTTTAAATTTAGATTAAATATATATGATTTATTGATCAGTTACCACTCCGAATAGAAGTGAAAAACCGTCCATCGGGGAATGTTCAAAATATTTAATGAAAAACTCCAAATAAACGGTAATCAAAAACTCAAATTAAAATATTAAAAATGATAACGTTTAAAGGCTTCAAAAGCAGCATAGTCTGCCATACCCAGATCATTATATTTTTTTGCTGTCTCTTTATTCCTGTCTTCAGCTCTCATCCAGAATTCTCTGGTATCATCACCCTGGAACATAACACCATCTTTTTGTGATTGGTGATAAAAAATTGCTTGTTTCTTTTTGTTAACCTGATCAGGGCTCAAGGGTACAGCCATTTCAATTTCATGTATATCCCACTCGTGCCAAGCTCCTCTATACAACCATACCCAACAATCATCCATAAATTTTTCAGTTTTCAACTGTTCTAAAGCAATGAACAAAGCATCTAAACACACCTTATGAGTCCCATGAGGATCCGCCAGATCACCTGCAGCATATATTTGATGTGGTTTGATCTCTGAAATAATATTGATCATGATCTTTATATCCTCTTCACTTAATTTATTCTTTTTAACCCTACCGGTCTCGTAAAATGGCAAATCTAAAAAGTGAACATTTTTATCGACCAAACCAAGATACCTGGTACTTGCTATAGATTCTTTACGTCTTATTAAGCCTTTCAAACTTCTAACTTCAATAGAATCAATGTCGTACTCCTTTTTAGTTTTTAAATCAATAATGATCTTGTTAGCATCTGAATCCTTATGATTGAGGTCATTGGATACTTCAGCAAACTTAAGAGCTTCTTCATCTGAAACCGCAATATTTCCAGAAGTTTGGTATACAATATGCACATCGTGCCCTTGCTCAACCAATCTGTCAAATGTTCCTCCCATGGAGATCACATCATCATCAGGATGGGGGCTAAATATAATTACACGCTTTTTAGCTGGCGCTTTCCTTTCAGGACGATTAGAATCATCAGCATTTGGTTTACCTCCCGGCCAACCTGTAATAGTATGTTGCAGTTTATTAAACATTTTAATATTTAAAACATAAGCTGATCCCTGTTCCACCAGTAGGCTGGCCATACCATTATTATTATAATCCTTATCGGTTAGTTTAAGTACAGATTTCTTCAATAAACCACTTAACCAAACTACAGCTTTAATGGTCAGATCGTCGGTCCATATACAATTTTTAACTAACCAAGGAGTTTTGATCCTCGTAAGTTTTGTTGAAGCACCTTCATCTAAAACAAAGGTCACATTATCATGATGTTGTAGATAGCTTGCCGGTACTTCAGAAGAAATTTCACCTTCAATAGTTTCTTTTATCACTGAAGCTTTATTAATTCCCCAAGCCATCAAAACAATTCTTTTTGCTTTTCGTATCGTACTGATTCCCATCGTTATAGCAACTCTAGGAACATGATCAATTCCTAAAAAAGATGAGGCGGCATCCATACGTGTGATATGATCAAGAGTAATATTTCTGGTGCCTGAATTAAAATGTGAGCCAGGTTCATTAAAACCAATATGACCTGTTCTACCTATACCTAAAAGTTGAAAATCCAAACCTCCGGCATCTTTAATTTTCAATTCATAATCAATACAAAATTGATGGATCTCGCTAGCCTCAACAGTACCACTTGGAATATTAATATTCTCAGGTAAAATATCAACATGATTGAATAAATGTTCATGCATAAAATACCAATAACTTTGTGTGTTTTCCTTTTCCATCGGATAATACTCATCCAAATTAAAAGTTATAACATTTTGAAAACTTAAGCCTTCTTCCTGATGCATTCTTACCAGTTCTTCATACACTTTAATAGGTGATGAACCAGTAGCTAATCCCAAAACACAAGACTTATTTTCGTTTTGCTTAAATTTTATCAATTCAGCAATTTCTTTTGCCACCTCAATGGAAGCAACTTCGGCATTTTCAAAGATTGTATTATGGATCTTTTCAAATCTGGTTTCTTCAAATTTTCCGGCTTCCGTATGTTTTAATTTAACTATCATAGAATGTGAAATATGGGCTAAAAATTATTCAAATCAAATAGGTTATTTTATATATATTCTGTTGAGAGTTTCCCTAACTATTATATTTTTAATTGATGGAAAACCCATAACCAGTTAATTTTGTTCAAAACTCTGTTAATATGTTGAACTGCTAAAAAAAAATCGACAAATAACCAAAAAAAAGGAATAGAAGCCTTTTTTCCAGAAAAAAACATGGTCATTATAAATAAAACCATAAGGTAAAAATTTATATATCAAATAATATAGAAACCGTTTCCATTTGTATTAAAACTAATAAAAGGTATTAAACCTCATCCGTCAGTTGACGGACTGAACCCATTAATAGGAATCGACACAAGGGTCGAGGTATTTAACCAATATCCCGCTGAAAAAGCGGGATTAGCCTGCCACGCCGGCAAGGCGGGTTCGATTAACTAAAAAATTGAAGTTAATTTTTTTAGAATCTCACGAATAAAAAATGAATACGTTAATGATTTTTGTATTTTTGAGAAATTCATAATAGAATATGAAGAACAATGCAGATCTTAAATATCATTAAAAATGGTCTGAATTTTTTTAAGGATTAATTTATTAACATATAAAGACAAAATTTAAACAATGAAAAATAAAATTCTTTTTTGGTCGATCACTGTGGCATTAGCAGGGTTTCTATTTGGTTTTGATACTGTGGTTATTTCTGGAGCAGACAAAAAGCTACAATTATTATGGAATTCTTCCAATGTTTTTCACGGATCGGTAGTTATGGCCATGGCACTTTGGGGAACTGTAATTGGAGCAATTTTTGGAGGAATCCCGACTGATAAAATAGGAAGAAAGAAAACCTTGATCTGGATCGGAGTTTTATATACGATTTCAGCTATAGGTTCTTCAATGGTAAATGACCCATACACATTTGCTTTTTTTAGATTTATTGGTGGTTTAGGTGTTGGAGCTTCTACAATAGCAGCACCAGCTTATGTATCTGAAATTGCACCTGCAAAAGACAGGGGCCGACTTGTTGCCCTCTATCAATTCAATATTGTTTTAGGCATTCTAATTGCATTTTTATCTAATTACCTATTGAGCAATATTGGCGAAAATGCCTGGAGGTGGATGATTGGTGTTGAAGCTTTTCCCGCTTTGATCTATACTTTTATGGTTCTAACCGTACCCAAAAGCCCAAGGTGGCTTCTTTTAAAAGGCAGAGATGAAGAAGCAAAAAAGATATTACATCAAATGAATTCCGATGCATCTATTGATGAAATTGTTGAAGAAATTCAACAGCACCAAAATGACATGAAAGAAAAAGGTAAAGAAAATATCTTTATGAAAAAATATCGTTTTCCGTTAATACTGGCTTTTTTAATTGCATTCTTTAATCAATTTTCGGGAATAAATGCTTTTTTATATTATGCCCCGAGGATCTTTGAAGAAGCCGGTTTAGGTGAAAGCACGGCTTTATTGAGCAGTATAGGTATTGGAATCACTAATCTGATCTTTACTTTACTGGGAGTTGCACTAATTGATAAACTAGGTAGAAAACAATTAATGTACATGGGTTCGGTAGGATATATTATTTCATTGTCACTTGTTGCTATTGCATTCTTCTTAGGATGGAAAGGAATGGCCGTACCCATATTTCTATTTATTTTTATTGCCTCCCATGCTATAGGGCAGGGAGCTGTGATATGGGTCTTTATTTCTGAAATATTTCCAAATCATCTAAGAGCCGCAGGTCAATCATTTGGTTCATCTACCCATTGGATCTTAGCCGCAGCCATACCATCTTTAGTACCCTTTTTATTTGCAAATGTAGGGGCCGGTGTGGTATTTGCAGTTTTCGCTTTTATGATGGTTTTACAATTGCTTTTTGTGATCTTTATAATGCCGGAAACCAAAGGTGTTACTTTGGAAGAATTGGAGAAAAAAATGATCAAAGAATAAAGATATGTTAAACGTAGCTTGTTTTGGTGAAGTACTTTGGGATGTGTTTCCAAATCATAAAAAAATTGGTGGTGCACCATTAAATGTTGCATTAAGATTGCATTCAAACAACATAAACACAAATATTATAAGCAGAGTTGGCAACGACAAGGAAGGAAAAGAGCTATTAGGTTTTATCAGCGAAAATGGAATGGATATATCAAGCCTTCAAATTGATACAGATAACAGAACAGGTAGTGTTCTTGTAACCTTGGATAAAAATGGCTCAGCTTCCTATACCATAGAACACCCTGTTGCCTGGGATAAAATTGAAGCTACACGGCAAGCCATTGAGATTGTAAGTTCGTCGGATGCCTTTATTTTTGGAAGTTTAGCCTGCAGAGATAATATAACAAAGAACAGCCTTTTAAAATTATTGGAATTTGCAGAGTTTAAAATATTTGATGTTAACCTACGTACCCCTTTTTATACCATGGAATTGTTGCTGGATCTGATGAAAAGATCAGATTTTATCAAGTGTAATGATGATGAAATAGATGAGATCTGTAAAGCATTACATTTTAATTCGGCATCCATTGAGGAGCAGATCAAATTTCTTTCACATCATACACAGGTAAAACAAATATGTGTGACAAAAGGAAAAGATGGTGCACTTTTGCTTTATAATGATCAATTGTACAACAACAATGGTTATCCCGTTAAAGTGGTAGATACTGTTGGTGCGGGCGATTCTTTTTTAGCCACTCTACTTGGTGCACTTTTGAAAAGAACACCACCCGAAGAGGCATTGAGTCAAGCTTGTGCAGTTGGGGCATTAGTTGCAAATAATGAAGGAGCTAATCCTAAACTTACACAGTCAGAAATATTTGATTTTATAAATCGATCCGGTAAAAATCAGGACTAGAACAATTTTTAAAATTTAATCTTTTCAAAGGGTTAAATTGTATAAGAATTCAACAAGTCTATTTTTATGTTAAACAATGATTATATGTCATATATCGAGCATATCCTAATCTTTCTTCTTACAATTCTGATATTTCAGAAGTCATATGTTTTTTATCTATTCCTAATAGTATGTATTATTAGCTTAATTATACTAGTACATAAATCAATCTAGCCCGTTATTTGTGATATTCTTAATTTTTATTGGATAATAGTATCATTTGCAGAAACTAAATTTAGAATACTGACCTTGAAAATTCGAACATTTTATATACATTTACTGGGTCTCAATGTCTAATTTCTTCAATTTTACTAACATTATTCAAAATTAATTAACAATTAATGGAAATAAAGTAAAAAAGATTCATAAAATCATTGATATTAATGATATTTTTTATACTTTTCAACCTTAGTAAATAGTAAACTTAAATTTAATCTTTTTAAATTATGAAAATCAAATTACTCAAACAATTTTTGTTTGTGGGTATTATGCTTGTGACAAGTGTAATATTTTCGCAAACGGTGACTGGAACAGTCACGGATGTTGACGGACCATTACCTGGCGTTAATGTTATCGTTAAAGGAACATCAAATGGTACAGCCACAGATTTTGATGGAAATTATTCTATTGATAATGTTGGTGATGATGCCATTTTGGTATTTAGTTTTATGGGCTTTGTTAACCAAGAAGTTAGCGTAGCTGGTCAATCTGCCATCAATGTTCAATTGGAGGCGGATGCACAAGCTTTGGATGAAGTTATTGTCATTGGTTATGGTACTACCACGGTTAAAGATGCTACTGGAGCTGTTGCCTCAGTTACCTCAAAAGACTTTAATGGGGGTGCTATTGTAGCTCCGGAACAACTTATTCAAGGAAAAGTTGCGGGGGTGCAAGTAACGCAATCCAGTGGTGAACCGGGAGCAGGAATAGCGCTTCGTATTCGTGGAACTAATTCAGTTCGATCTAATAATGAGCCTTTGTATGTTGTTGATGGGGTACCTCTATCAGGTGAAAATACTTCTGCAGAATCAAGGGATGGAATAGGTTCGAGCTCTGCGCAAAATCCGCTTAGTTTTCTAAATCCTAATGATATTGAAAGTATGAGTGTCTTAAAGGATGCTTCTGCAACCGCTATATATGGATCGAGAGGAGCGAATGGTGTTGTTATTGTTACCACCAAAAGCGGAAAAGGAAGACAGGGTGGTTTATTTGAATGGAATTCATCTTACAGTTATTCAACACCTGCCAACAGTTATGATCTGTTAGATCCGGATGAATTTTTAGATGGAGTTGCTCAATATGGTGGTGATCCGGTTGCTCAGGATTTTGGTTCTAGTACAGATTGGCAAGATGTTGTTACAAGAGATTCTTTTTCTTATGATCAAAATTTAGCTTATTCGCGTAACTATGAGGATGGTTCATATAGAGCAACCTTTGGTTATCAAGACCAACAGGGGGTCTTAGAGAATTCCTCTTTACAAAGAATTTCAGGGCGTTTTAATATCAATCATCGTCTTTTTGAAGATAAATTAAACTTGAGTTTACAATCCACAATAGCAAAGGTTGATGACGAATTACCAGCAATTAGTGGTAGTGCAGGTTTTCAAGGAGATCTTTTAGGATCGGCATATTCTGCTAATCCAACCTGGCCGAATGATCCCGATTTTGATACAGGAGGACAAAGAAATCCTGCAAACATGTTAGAATATATAAAAAACACATCTACAACGAATAGAGTTTTATTAAACTTTTCAGCAGATTATGATATTACTTCTGAATTGAACGCCAAGGTGACCTTGGGTTATGACAAATCATCATCAACAAGAGAAATTCAAACTTCGGCTTTAGCTCTTAATTCAGGAGATGGGGTTTTTGGTAATGGTACGGGTAATTTATCTGATCTGGATGCTGAAAGTAAACTATTGGAATTAACCCTGACATGGGATAAAGAATTTGATAATTCACATTTAAATCTTCTGGGCGGATATTCATATCAAGACTTTAGAAGAAGTGGAAGAAATGTTAATGGATGGGGTTACAATACTACCAATATGAATCAAATGGCAACAGACCTGGAACAATCAGCTGCTGCTTTGGAAAATGCTATTACAGGCTCTTATCAACAATATGGTTACGATCCAAATAATGGTTTATTTGTAAATCGCTTGTTTCCAGACCCTGCTACAGAATATATTGATACTGCAGGTCTATTAACCGTTACTTCAGTTGTTGCTGATACATATGATAATACTGACGAATTACAATCGTACTTTGCCAGAGCTAATTATACCATAGCAAATAAGTATTTATTTACAGCTACGGTAAGAGTAGATGGATCTTCAAGATTTGGGGGTGATAACCAATATGGTACTTTCCCATCTGCAGCATTTGCCTGGAAAGTGAATGAAGAAGATTTTATGGGAGACACGTTCTCTTTATTAAAAGCGCGATTGAGCTGGGGTATTACAGGTAATCAAGATGGTTTAGGTTATGGTAATTTTATACGTAGAGAACGTTACGGAGGTGTTGGTCTTGATGCTGGCGGAAGTTACGGTAACCCACCGGGTCTTGCACCTGTTTCTTTTGCAAACCCTGATCTAAAATGGGAAGAAACTACCTCTTATGGTTTTGGTATTGATTATGGTTTATTTATGGATAGATTGAATGGTAGTATTGACATTTACAGATCAGAAACACAAGATCTCTTATTGAGTGTTGAAGCTGCTCAACCTTCACCTCAACCATTTTTCTTTCAAAATTTAGATGCTATTGTATTAAATCAAGGTATTGAATTTACGATCAATTATGACTTTTACCAAAGAGAGAATTTCACATGGACGGCAGGCTTTAACATTGCCTATAATGAAAATGAAATTCAGGATTTTGGTGGACAAATTCCTGCCGGTACTATTCGCGGTCAAGGATTATCACAAGCATATTCTCAAATTCTGGCTGAAGATCAGCCCTTATTCTCTTACTTTGTGAGAAGTTTTGAAGGTTTTGATGAAAATGGTCAACCAATTTCTGATGACACACAAATGTTTAGAGGAAAAAGCGCACTTCCAACTACTAATTGGGGACTTTCAACAAATCTGACCTATAAAAACTGGGATTTTTCAGCATTTTTATCTGCTCAGTCTGACTTTTATGTGTACAACAATACTGCGAATGCATTTTTTACAGCTGGTTCTATTGCCAATGCTCGTAACGTAACTCCCAACGTATTGACAAGTGGTGAGGCGGGTAATGCAGCAGCAGAGGTATCGGAAAGATTTTTAGAAAAAGGTGATTTTGTTCGATTACAAAATGCTACTATTGGCTATACCTGGCCAATAAGGGATGAAAGCTTTTTGAATTCATTGAGATTTTATTTAACAGGTCAAAATCTATTTTTAATTACAGATTATAGTGGTTTAGATCCTGAGTTAAGTACTAGTCCTGCTCAAAGTGATTTATTGAATGGTTTACCAACGGCCGGTATTGATTATACATCATACCCAAGACCTAGGATAATCACTTTTGGTTTTAACGTTACATTTTAAAAAATAAAAAGTCATGAAAATAATGATAAAAAAACAATTTAAAAAAATAGGTCTGCTGACCATGATGTCAGTTCTATTTACGATCTCCTGTACAGATTTAAAGATCGAAGAAACAGACTCTATCTTTACTACAGATGATGGTGGAGGATTTAACGGAGTGTCAGATGTTGATGCTTCCATTTCAAATCTATACAATGGATTAAATGGTCAAATGGGTGATCAATCCAATTATTTTGCACTGAATGAGGTTACTACCGATGAGCAACTTGTTCCTACAAGAGGAACAGACTGGGGAGATAATGGTGTTTGGAGAACATTACATGCTCATACCTGGTCACCATCTCACGGACATGTTCTAACGGTTTGGAACCAGTTTAACCAAAATATTTTTCTAGCAACAGAAGTAATTGATCCCTTGAGTAATGCGTCAGCTACGCAATTAGCTGATGCTAAATTTATTAGAGCATTTAGTATGTATAATATCATGGATATGTATGGTCAAGTACCATTCAGACAACCAGATGAGGGACCGGATATTGATCCAATTGTTATGACCAGAGCTGAAGCTTATGATTTTGTGTTACAAGATCTGAACGATGCCATAGCAGGCTTACCGTCTATCGGACCAAGTGAACAAACCAATAGAGGGACAAAAGCTTCTGCGTATTTTTTAAAGGCACGTTTACTTTTAAATGCACATATTTACAAAGGTACAGGCTCAGCTGATGGATCGGATATGGATGGCGTTATTGCTGCAGTAGATGCAATTGCAAATGAAGGTTATGGTTTACAAGCCGGCTATTTTGATATTTTTAAGGAAGATATTGATAATGAAACTATTTGGTTCTTACCTACAGGAGTAGGAAATAGAATGTGGAACGGCTTACATTATCACCAGATTGTTCCTGATCAAACAGGTGGTGGCTGGAACGGTTTTACCACATTAGCAGAATTCTATGATCTTTTTGAAGGAGCTCCAAGTTCTAACAACGTTGGAGATGGTCAGGAAGAACGAAGAGGCTGGGTGCCGGATAACACTAACGCTAACGCATCTAACTCTGGTATAGGCTATGGATTCTTAATTGGACAACAATATGATACAAATGCTAATAAACTTAAGGACAGAGCGGGAGCAGATCTGATCTTTTCTAAAGACCTTCCCGGCTTATCCGGAAATGATGAAAAAACAGGGATACGTGTGATAAAATATCACCCAATAAATGGCCCTTTTGCAAATCATGAAATTGTGTTCAGATATTCTGATGCACATTTAATGAAAGCAGAAGCCATGCTTAGAAAAGGTGGCGATGCTACAGTAATGGTAAATGAATTAAGAATATTAAGAGGTGCATCTGCATTAGGTAATGTTTCTGAAAGTGATCTATTGGATGAAAGAGGCAGAGAGATGTATATTGAATTTACCAGAAGAATGGATCTAATTAGATTTGGTCAATTTACTAGTGCTTGGGAGTTTAAAGATCCCGGAGCTGTTGGTAGTGAACATTTGAATGTATTTCCAATTCCATCCAATGCTTTATTATCTAATCCTAATTTAATACAAAATGAAGGATATTAAAATATCCTTTAATTAAGATAATGAAAACGCCCTTTTTAAAAAGGGCGTTTTTTTTGTTAATAGCCAGCCTTCAAGATGACGTCATTGCGATGACAAGGAACGAGGAAGAAGCAATTTCAACAAATCATTCAACTTAGACTTTGTCAGCGGTATCTGCGAGAAAAAAAGCACTCCCACTGCTTAGTCATACTTCCTCACAGTCACGTCATTGCGATGATGAGGAACGAGAAAGAAGCAATCTCAATAAATCAACTTCAACTTTAACTTTATCAGCGATATCTGCTAGAAAAAAAGCTGGGATTTCATCAAAAGTAAAACCTATTTTGTTTATTCAACTTTTAAAATGAACCCCTGACTATGAATGTTTTCAATTTTAATGGAAGGATCCTTACTAAGGTATTTTCTTAAATGTGTAATAAAAACATTTAAACTTTTCTTACTAAAGAAGTCATTTTTATTCCAAATATCATTTAAGATCTCTTTATGCGTACATAGTTCATTTTGTTTTAGCATTAACATTTGTAGTAACTTACTTTCTCTTAATGTTAATTGTTGTGTAAAGCCATCTTTATGTACCAATTGCAGACTATCTTTGTTATAATGGTATTCTCCTAAAGTAAAATCTCCCTGATCACTTTTTGAAGACAATTTACTCGCCGATAAAGTATTTAATAGTGTATTTAATCTCACTACTAATTCTTCCTCATCTATAGGTTTCTTCAGATAATCAACAGCACCTAACGAAAATCCTTTTAAAACGTCAATTTTTAAGGACCGTGCGGTTAGAAAAATAAAAGGAGTTTCCGATATTTCCTGTTTGATCTTCTTAGCTAAGGTAAAACCATCCATATCGGGCATCATGACATCCAAAATGATCAGATCAAAATAATCATGCTTAAGGATTTCTAAAGCAGAAAAACCATTTTTTCTCCATTTCACCTCAAAATCTTTCATTTGGAGGTATTCAGAAAGTAAATAACCCAAAGACTCGTCGTCTTCAACCAATAATATTTTTTTATTGTTTTTCATTCTTATGCAATGGTAAATTCATAATAAACTCCGAACCTTTACCTAAGGTACTTTTTACACTAATTTTACCTTTATGAAGTTTTACAATTCTTTGTACATAATTTAATCCTAAGCCATATCCTTTAACATTATGAACATCTCCATTACCAACCCTGAAATACTTATCAAAAACCTTTTTTTTATCATCATCAGAAATTCCAATACCATTATCCTTAATGCTAATAATTAAATTATTATCCTCTTTGAATACCAAAAGTATGATTTTTATCTTTTCTATAGAGTACTTTTTAGCATTATCTAGCAAACTGTTTATTGCATTTTCCAAATGATATGGATCACAATTGATAATATATGGAGATCCCTTGATTTCACTGGTAAAACTAAACTTCTCCAAGGCTGCTAATTGCTCAAAATCGTTGATCAAATTTACTATTACCGGCTTAAAATCCATGACCTTTTTTTCAATAAAGTTCTTTTTACCTTCCAAGCTTGCCAATTCCAAAACTTTATCAATTTGATTTTTAAGCTTATCCACTTGACGTCGTATCATATCCACTAATTCCCTGTTTTCAGCCTTTGTTTTTTCCTGAAGGATCTTCGATGCAATTCCGATAGAAAAAACAGGGGTCTTTAATTCGTGGGTTAGATTATTAATAAATTCATTCGTAATCGTTATTAACTTCTTTTGCCAATAAAATGATTTAAGAACCCAGATGATCACAAATATTATTGCAATGATAAAAAGCAAACTCGGTATGGTCAACCCGTTGAGTTGAAATAAAAAATATTTGTTCAGGTTTTTAAATTGAAGTTCTAAAACAAGTCTCTTTTTGATCAGTGATGGTAAATAACCCTCAAGTGGTATCGGGTACCTTAACAGAGCTTCTTCGTTATTATAGGATCTGGGAGACTTTAAATAGTCGGTTGAATCTTTAGCATATAAAGTGTAGGTAAATTCTTTTTTTATACCTTGCTGCAAAAGCTTTCCCTTTAAAAAATCATTCATAAAATAACTTGAAGCATCCTGTACACTATCTATACTAAGCTTAAAAAAAGTATCATCTTCAGTAATAGCTTTTCCAACCAAAAAAGTCAACTCATTTGAATTTTCAAGTTCTTCTTTGATGTCATTCACTGCTAAGCCCATTTTTTGATTGAACTGAACTTTGGCCAGATTCAAACCAATTCGTAAATATTGATACTGCACTACTGCCAGGCCAATTATAGAAATCGAAAATATTATTATATAAATTTTTTTACCATTCATAGGGTGCTAATATCTATAAAATTTATTTATAGTATAGTTTTTTTTCTTTTCATTAATCTTTTTAACTTTTCATTAATCTTTTTAAATTATCATTAATCAGAAGCTATGTACTAATGTTATACTTTAGCCATGATTTTTATAATTACTGAAGTTTACTATATAAAGAAAGCTAGCTTTTAAAGTTAGCTTTTTTTAATGAATAATATTTAACTCAAAATACAGATCAATTCTCACAATAAATTTCAACATTAACAAGTCCTGATCAAAAAAGGATTAAAATATTGTTTATATTTACCTGATTTTCAATATATTATTTGATTATTTTGATCTTAAAATTCATGTTAAAACTAATGAACATCTGGAAAGAATTTCAAAATAAATAAATTATTTTTACAAAATTAAAATAATGTATTATTTGACCACTAATATTGGATATGGCAGAGATAACAAGATCCCTTAAAATTTTAATTTTTCTACTTATTATATTTTCAATGAAGTCCTGCACGGATGATAGTGATAAACTATTTGAATTTAAAAATGATACCGGTATCCAATTTAACAACAAATTAACCCCTACTCCTTCTTTAAATATATTAACATATATGTATTATTATGACGGTGCCGGAGTCGCCTCAGGTGATTTTAATAATGACGGGTTAATTGATCTCTATTTCACAGGTAATCAGGTTCAGGATAAACTTTATTTGAATAAAGGCAATTTTCAATTTGAAGATATCACCAAAAAAGCAGGCATAGAAAACGGTAATGGATGGACTACCGGTGTATCCATTGTAGATATTAATAGTGATGGTTTACTGGATCTCTATATATGTAAAATTGGTGCTTATCAAAACATAAAAGGAAAGAACCTTCTATATATCAACCAGGGATCTACATCAGAAGATATACCAACCTTTAAAGAAGAAGCCAAAAAATATGATCTGGACATAGAAAGTTATGGTACACAATCATCTTTCTTTGATTATGATCTGGATGGCGATCTAGATATGTTTTTGCTCAATCATTCTGTATACCCCAACCGAACCTATGGAAAAGGAAAACAAAGAACTGAAATTGATAGTTTGTCGGGTGATAAATTTTTTAGGAATACAGGGACTAAATATGTTGATGTCTCCAAAGAAGCCCGAATATTTCAAGGAAAGATAGGTTATGGTTTGGGTAGTTCTATAAGTGACCTTAATAATGATGGGTATCCTGATATTTATGTTGGCAACGATTTTTTTGAAAATGATTATCTCTATATAAATCAAAAAGATGGAACCTTTAAAGAGATCATTTCTAACGATGAAACAAAATTAGGTCATACTACTCACTTCTCTATGGGTAATGATATTGCGGACATCAATAATGATGGTCTTACAGATATCATTTCTTTAGACATGCTTCCCGAAAATATAGAAACATATAAAACCTCAGGTTCAGAATTTAGCAATCAGATCTACGATCAATATCTTAAGAATGGATATCATCCTCAATATATGCAGAATACTCTCCATATCAATAGAAATAATGCTTCTTTCAGTGAAATTGCATTTGCATCAGGAATTGCGGCAACCGACTGGTCTTGGGGCCCTCTTCTTGCCGATCTTGATAATGATGGTCATAAAGATATCTTTATCTCCAATGGTATTAAAGGAGCAACTAATGATATGGATTTTATAAATTTTATAGCCAATGAAAAGATCCAGAAACGAATCAACAAAGGAATGAGACCTCAAGATCTGGAATTCACTAAAGAAATACCTGAAAAAAAACTTGCGAATTACTTTTTTAAAAATAATGGCGATCTCACATTTTCAAATTATACAGAGCAATGGTTTGAGCAGATACCTTCATTTAGCAATGGTTCGGTATATGCGGATCTGGATAATGACGGTGATCTGGATATTGTCGTAAACAATGTAAATGATAAAGCATTTGTTCTTGAAAACAAATCGGATTCAAATAGTTCGAATAGCTTCTTAAAGATAAAATTTAAAGGCTCTAAGGATAATAGATTTGGAATTGGAGCTAAAGTCATTGTTTATCTTGATTCTTTAACGATCACCAATGAAAACTATATATCAAGAGGTTATTTATCGGCAGTTTCACCCGAGCTAAATATTGGACTTGGGAAAAGTACTTTTGCAGATTCGCTTACTGTAATTTGGCCAGGTGGAAAGTTTCAAACCTTAAAAGCTATCGAATCCAATTCCTCGATAGCCTTAAAATACAAAGAGGCTTCTGGCGATTATTACGACTCTGAAACACAAGACAATAGCCTTCTAATAAATGTTGATTCTCCTATCAGATTCAAACATCATGAATTTCCTTCTCATGAGTTTAACCGAGAACCACTAATACCTTATGCCAAAGGATTTGAAGGGCCAAAAATAGCTATTGGTGATGCCAATAATGACGGTCTGGATGATGTTTTTATTGGTGGTGCCAAGAAACAAGCAGGAGCTCTTTACATTCAGGGCGCCAATGGTGAATTCATCATTTCGGAACAGGAAGTTTTTGAAAAAAACAGAATCAGTGAAGATACGGACAATGTTTTTTTTGATGCAGATAATGATGGGGATCAGGATCTTATCGTGGTATCAGGTGGGAATGAATTTAAAACTGGCCATGCGTTGGAACCAAGGATATATCTGAATGAGGATGGTGCATTTAAGTCGAGTGAAGCCTTTAAGAATATTGAAATAAATGCATCTGTTGTAAAAGTATTTGATCTTGACAACGACGGAGATCAGGATATTATTATCGGTGCAAATGTACTTCCTCAGCAATTTGGCAGATCGGCTAAGAATTATATTTTTGAAAATGATGGTCAGGGTAATTTTAAAGATATCAGTGAGATCAAGTCAGCTGAATTCTCCAATATCGGTCTTATTGAAGATATTGAAATCACTGATATCAATGGAGACGGTCTAGCAGATATAATTGCGGTTGGTCATTGGATGCCAGTTTCCATATTCATTAATGACGGTAGTGTATTTAAACTTCAAACCAACAATAAGCTTTCCTTCAGTAACGGATGGTGGAATAGTATAAAAGCAAATGATTTTGATAAGGATGGTGATATCGACTTTGTTGTTGGTAATTGGGGGGCGAATACACGTTTAAATGCTTCAAAAGAGCAACCCGTTCAATTGTATAGAAATGATTTTGACAATAACGGAACCGTAGAACCTATCGTAACCTATTTTGCACAAGGAAAAGAAACTGTATTTTCTTCGAAAGATGAGCTGGCAAAACAAATACCTGCTTTAAATAAAAAATTTCTTTCCTATGCAGATTTTGCTAAAACTGATTTCCATGAATTATTTCCAAAAAACAAACTTAAGAATGCCTATAAAAAAGAAGTGTTTGAATTGTCAAGTTGTTATTTTGAAAATATGGGAAATGGAACTTTTCATATAAAAAGATTGCCTTTTTTAGCTCAAACATCCTCAATTAAAGCATTATATTTGAGCGATTTTGACAAAGATGGTTATGAAGATATTTTAATTGCCGGCAACGACTATAAGATCAGTACACAATTGGGCAGATTGGATGCTTTTCATGGAGTTGTACTACTTAACGACAAGCAAGGATTTTTTAAAGTTAAAAACGAGCAATCATTTGATATTTCGGGTCAGGCAAGAGACATTCAAGAAATTAAAGTAAATGGAACCGATTACTTAATTATCTCTATCAATAATAACATTCCAATTTTTTTAAGATATAATGAATACAAAAAGTAAAATAAAATTTAAACCAATGAGGGTCACAGCAATAATATTTATATGTATGTCATTATTATACTCTTGTGACTCCAAAGAGGAGGAGGAGGAGTTAATAAAAGATAATTCAAGCTTATTTTCTTTATTGAGTTCCGAAGAAACCGGTATTGACTTCATTAACGAAGTGGTTAACCAAAAGAATTTGAACATCTTTAAATACCGAAACTTCTATAATGGTGGTGGTGTAGCTATTGGCGACATCAATAATGATGGCCTTCCCGACATCTATTTGACAGCTAATATGGGTGCCAATAAACTTTATTTAAACAAAGGTGATCTTAAATTTGAGGATATTTCAAGATCCGCAGGGGTTACAGGAAATAAACCCTGGTCTACCGGAGTGATCATGGTAGATATAAACCAGGATGGCCTATTAGATATTTATGTAAGTAATGCCGGAAACATGGAGGGTAATAATCATGACAATGACCTTTTTATAAACAACGGTGATCTAACATTTTCTGAAAAAGCTACGGAATATAATCTTGCTAAAACTGGTTTTTCCACGCATGCCTCCTTTTTTGATTATGATAAGGATGGAGATCTGGATGCTTATATCCTAAACAACAGCAATATCCCGGTAAGTAGTTTGGGCTATGCGGAACAAAGGGAGGTAAGAGCACAGGACTGGGAAGGTGTACCTGATATTTTTAAAGGAGTTGGAGATATGCTTTTGCGCAATGAGGGAGGAAAATTTGTTGATGTTAGTGAAGAAGCAGGAATTTATGGCAGTCTTATTGGATTTGGTCTGGGAGTACTGACCAGTGACATCAACGGTGATCTGTATCCTGATATTTATGTTTCGAACGACTTTTATGAACGTGATTATCTATATATAAACAATCAAGATGGAACTTTTACGGAAGAGATCAAGAACTGGACACAACATCTGTCTCTTTCGGCAATGGGAATAGATATGGCCGACATCAATAATGATGGTGACATTGATGTTTTTATAACCGACATGCTTCCTGAGATGGATCAACGAGTTAAATCTGTCATGGAATTTGAAGGTTACAATATCTTTAAATTAAAACAAAGCAAGGATTTTTATCAGCAATACATACAAAACACTCTTCAGCTGAATAATGGCAATAATTCTTTCTCAGAAATAGCTTTTTTTAGTGGAATTGCAGCAACAGATTGGAGTTGGGCCGGTCTTTTATTTGATATGGATAATGATGGTTTCAGAGATATTTACATTACCAATGGTATAAATCATGACCTAACAGATCTTGACTTTGTAGATTTCTTCGCCAATGAGATTATCCAAAAAATGGCCCTGACAGGGCAAAAAGAATCGATTGATTCTATCATCAATAAAATGCCCATTGCAAAGCAAACCAATTATGCCTATAAAAATAACAAGGATTTAACCTTTACAAATGAAACCCATAATTGGGGCCTTGATATTCCAAGTTTGTCTAACGGAGCTGCTTATGGAGATCTGGATAATGATGGCGATCTGGACATTGTGATCAACAATGTGAATATGGAAGCCTTTATATATAAGAATAATAGTGAAAGTATTACAGAAAACAACTATATCAAATTGCAATTCAAGGGAATGGAAAATAATAAATTTGCCATCGGAACTGCCGTAAAGTTTTATTTCGATAATAATATTGTTATACAGGAACTCATTCCTTCAAGAGGTTTTCAATCGTCCATGGATCATGTGATGACCATAGGCCTGGGAACCACTAAAATAATTGATTCCTTAAGAATTATTTGGCCTGATGACAAAACACAGATATTAACTGATGTTAATGCTAACCAGCTCCTCACTTTTAATCAATCAGATGTCAAGGAAAAGTATATTCCTTTTAAAAAGAAAAAGAAAAAAACACTTCTCCATGAATTATCAAATAAAAAATTGGTTGCTCATCGGGAAAATAATTACTCAGATTTTGACTACGAAGGGCTTATTTCTAAAATGCTCTCACAGGATGGTCCTGCACTGACTGTTGCCGATATTAATGGAGATGGGAACGAAGATATTTTTATAGGTGGAGCAAAGGATCAGTCTGGTACCGTTTATCTTCATAAGGGAAATGGCAATCTTAGTGTACTCAGGCAAAAAATATTGGAATCAGATGCCAATTTTGAGGATACTGCTTCAGCTTTTTTTGATGCTGATGGCGATGGTGACATAGATCTGATGGTAGGTTCCGGAGGTAATCAGGTTGGAGAAGAAAACACATATAGAACAAGATTATATATCAATAATGGACAGGGTACTTTTACTAAATCCACCAATACAATACCATCTACTTTTGATAATGTTGCGGTCATAAGTCCATTTGATTTTGATGAGGATGGAGATTTAGATGTATTTATTGGTTCACGAAGTGTCATTGGTACTTATGGTATTGATCCCCAACATCTTTTTTTAGAAAATAATGGTGACGGCACATTTACTGATAATACAGAACGTCTGGCATTCGATCTAAAAACTGCCGGTATGATAACCAATGCTATTTGGGCAGATGTGGATGGTGATCAAAAAAAGGACCTCGTTACGGTTTCCGAATGGGGTACTCCTAATATTTACAAGAACTCCGGTAGGCGATTGTCAAAATTACCAACCGATCTTGATAATTATTCGGGCTGGTGGAATACTATAGAAGCCGCTGATCTGGATAAGGATGGAGACATTGATTTCATTATTGGTAATCAGGGTAGTAATACCCATTATAAAACTTCTGAAAAGAATCCTATGAAAATATGGATAAACGATTTTGATAACAATGGAACCATTGAACAGATCGTCACAAGAAACTATGATGGTAAAGACTACCCACTACATATGAAAAAAGAGCTAACCTCACAAATGGTATCTTTAAAAAAGAAAAATCTTAAGGCATCTGTTTATGCAAAAAGGGCGATCGATGAGTTATATACTAACGATCTTTTTCAGAATTCCATCATGAAAAGTGCCAATATCGCAGAATCTGTAATTGCCATCAATGAAGGAAATGGAAAATTTACCATTAAGAACCTGGCTCCTATGGTTCAGTTGTCTTGTGTATGCGGAATCACATGCGCTGATGTGAATAAGGATGGAAATTTAGATATCATAATGGGTGGCAATAATTTTGAGTTCAAGCCGCAATACTCTCGTTTGGATGCGAATTATGGAAGTGTTCTGTTGGGTGATGGTAAATTAGGATTTGAATGGCAAAACTATGATAACAGTGGTTTTTTCATTAAAAATGAGATCAAGCACATAGAACAGTTCAAAGATAAAAATGGAAGAACATATATAATTACCGCTATTAATAATGACAAACCAAAAATATTTACATTTAATGAATAGATCTATTGTATTATTCCTAAGCTTAGTATTATTCATAGGTTGTGGTCAAAAAGAAGGTAGGCTTTTCGAAAATCCTTCTCCACAAAAAACAGGTATTGATTTTGTCAATAAGATCACCGAAACGGATGAGCTCAATATATTGGATTACCTGTATTTTTATGACGGTGGTGGCGTATCTATTGGCGATATTAACAATGATGATTTACCGGATATTTTCTTTTCAGGGAATCAGGTAAAGAACCGGTTATTTTTAAATAAAGGAGATCTGCAATTCGAGGATATTACCTCAACAGCAGGCCTGGAGGGTAACAGCACATGGAATACAGGAGCGATTATGGGCGATGTAAATGGAGATGGCTTGTTAGATATCTATGTGTGTGCCGTTGTTGGTATTAATGGTTTTAACGGCTATAATGAACTCTTTATTAACAATGGTGATCTTACATTTACCGAAAGTGCAGCAAAATATGGATTAGATTTCGAATCGTATAGTTCATCTGCCCTGTTCTTAGATTATGATCTTGACGGTGATCTAGATATGTACATTTTGAACCATGCGGTTCATAACCAAGAATCATTTGGAAAAGCAGACCTAAGATTAAATAGGAATTATCAAACTGGAGATAAATTAATGCGTAATGATGGGGATAAATATACAGATGTTAGTGAACAGGCGGGTATCTATGGCGGTTCAAATGGTTATGGTTTAGGTGTTGCAACAGCCGATTTTAACCTGGATGGTTATCCGGATATTTATGTTAGTAATGATTTTCATGAAGATGATTATTACTATCTCAACAATGGAGATGGAACCTTTACGGAAAGTTTAAGAAAATATTTTGGACATACAACAAGATTTTCAATGGGAAATGATGTAGCTGATATCAATCATGATGGTTGGCCTGATATCATTTCTTTGGACATGCTACCCGAAGATGAAAAAATATTAAAATCCTCCCAGGGGGATGAGAGCTTGCAGATATTAAATTTAAGGATCGAGAAATACGGATACCATTATCAGTTTACCCGCAATATGCTGCATATCAATCAGCAAAATAGCAGTTATCTGGAAACCGCTCTGCTTAGTGGTGTTGCAGCAACCGACTGGAGCTGGAGTAGTCTTTTTGCCGATTATGATCAGGATGGCAATCAGGATCTGTTTATTTCCAATGGTATTCCTAAACGACCCAATGATCTTGATTTTATCAAGTTTGTTTCTAATGAACAGATCGCTAAAAAAATTAACCTAACTAAATTAGTTGATCTGGAAGCTCTTGATATGATGCCATCGGGTAAAGTTCATAATTATGTTTTTGAAGGTGGTGATGATATCATTTTTAAGGATAGATCTGGTGATTGGATTGTTAACGATACATTGATTTCCGGAGCTACCGCAATGGGAGACCTCGATAATGACGGTGATCTTGATCTGGTGATCAATAATATAAACAGTCCTGCCAGTTTGTACATCAATAAGACCAATGGTCAAAGCAATTACTTAATACTAAAGTTCGATTACCCGTTTCCAAATAAATTTGGTATAGGAACAAAGGTATTCTCTTATCATAATGGCATACTTCAATATAAAGAGCTATATACAGTAAGAGGTTTTCAATCTTCTTCTGAACCTATAATACATTTTGGCTACGGTAATGTTGAAAAAATTGATTCCATAAAAATTATATGGCCGAACAGGACATTTGAGGTATTGAAAAATGTGACTGCGAATCAAACATTGACCCTTGCTCCAGGGCAAACTAAACCATTTAACTTTAACTCATTACATCCCAAATTAAATATTTTGTTTGAAAAAGTTGAAGGTAATTTAGGTGTTAATTTTAAGCATGAAGAAGATAGTTATATGGACTTCAACAGACAGAAACTTATTCCTTATCAACTTTCCGACCGTGGTCCGGCAACAGCTATTGGGGATTTAAACAACGACGGCCAAGAAGATATTTTCTTTGGTGGTTCAAAACACAAACCTTCTAAATTATTTATAAAAACAGATTCAACCTATTTGGAAAAAAATATGGCTTCTATTAACAACGATTCTGTTAAAGAAGATGTTACGGCAATCATTGCCGACCTGAATAATGATAAAAAAAATGATCTGTTTATTGGAACTGGCGGCGCTGATTTTTCTAAAAAGAACAAACCTTTACTTGATAATTATTATATCCAAAAAGATATGGTTTTTGAAGCTGAACAGCTTCCTGATTATTTTGAAAATGCTTCTGTAATTAAAGCTAATGATATTGATAATGATGGAGATCTGGACCTTTTTGTTGCAAGTAATATTGTTTCCAATGACTTTGGTAAAATTCCCAATTCATATATCCTAATAAATGATGGTGGTCATTTTTCTCTTAAAGAAGATAAAAAGCTTCAAAATGCCGGGATGATCAATGATGCGGTCTGGGATGATTTTGACAATGACGGAGTTGACGACCTCATAGTGGTTGGTGAATGGATGCAACCCAGGTTCTTCAAAAATGTAAATGGAAACTTTGAAGAAGTTTCTGTTCTCCATAAAAAACTAAATGGTCTATGGCAAAGCATTATTCCTTTTGATATAGATCATGACGGTGACAATGACTATCTTTTAGGAAACTGGGGTATCAATACCAAGTTTAAGGCATCTGAAAAATATCCAATGAAAATGTACTATTCTGATTTTGACCAAAACGGAAGTACCGAAACTATAGTGGCTATCGAGAAAAATGGTAGATATTTTACATTGCTCGGCTTGGATGAACTTTCTGAGCAACTTGTGAGTATACGAAAAAAATTTACAAGATATAAGGATTTTGCAGGTAAGACCATTGACGAGATATTTGAAAAAAATATTTTGGACAAAGCAAATATTCTTGAAGTCAATATTCTACATTCTGGATATCTGAAAAATGAGAATGGTCGATTTACTTTTGTTCCTTTTGCTTCTAATTTGCAAGTATCTCCGATCACGGCTTTTCTTAATTATGATTTTGACAATGACGGGAAAAGTGAAATTTTAGTTGGTGGAAATTATTTTGGTGTTCAACCCTATCATGGCCGATTTGATTCTTTTTCAGGTGCCCTGATAAAAAGTAAAAATGATGTTATCCCAGGGTATCAAATAGGATTAGATTTTACACAAAAATCAGTCCGACATCTACATATAATATCCTTAAACGATAAGTCGTACCTATTGGTCACCATGAATAATGATATGGCTCAAGTTTATGAAATAAAAAAGCAATTTTAAACGTATGAGACAATATATAATAATTATATTAACAATTGTATTTTTAGTTTCCTGTAATCAAAAAAGTGAACCTATTGTGATCACATCAAATGATTTCCACAGATCGGTGGATAAAGTTGGTGAAGTTATGGTTCATGATATTTTTTCGCCTCCTGTTGCAAGCAGGGTTTTTGCTTACCCAAATATTGCTGCATATGAAATTATTACGCAAAATAGCAAGAAGTACTTCTCTTTAAATAAACAAGTTACTGATCTTACAGCTATTCCTGAAGCGGATACTTCACAACCAATAAATTTTCCTTTGGCTGCATTGATCGCGCATATGGATCTTAGCAGACGATTAATTTTTTCTGAAGACAAAATTACAATCTACAGAGACAGTCTCTATCAGATATGGGAATTAAAGAACCCTGATGAATTTACGGCCTCTAAAGCATATGGCTTAGAAGTATCGGATCATATTTATTCATGGATGGATAATGATAATTATAAACAGACCCGAACTATGTCAAAATTTACCGTAGATTCTGACGACCCTTCAAGGTGGCAACCTACTCCACCTTCTTATATGGACGGGTTAGAACCTCATTGGAATAAGATCAGACCATTTGTAATTGATTCTGCAGCCCAATTCAAGCCCATACCTCCTCCTCCATTTTCTATGGAAAAAGAAAGTGATTTTTACAAAGAACTTAAGGAAGTATACGATATAAGTAATGAAATTACTCAAAAGGGTGACGAATCAGAAGAAGTTGCCATAGCCCAGTTTTGGGATTGCAATCCATATGTTTCCGTTACAAGGGGGCACTTGATGTTTGCCACAAAAAAGATAACTCCAGGAGCACATTGGATAGGTATATGTAAAATAGCCTGTAAAAAAAATAATTTAGGATTTGATGATACGGTTTATGCCTATACCAAAACATCCATAGCAATTGTCGATGCCTTTATAAGTTGCTGGGATGAAAAATACCGTAGCAATTTAATAAGACCGGAAACATTGATCAATGAACATTTTGATGAGAACTGGAAACCTGTTTTACAAACACCTCCTTTTCCAGAATATGTAAGTGGACACTCGGTAGCTTCCGGAGCAGCTGCTGTGGCCTTAACAGATGTTTTTGGTGATAATTTCTCTTTTGAAGATGATACTGAATTAATATACGGTTTACCAATAAGGAGCTTTACTTCTTTTAACCAGGCTGCAGATGAAGCTGCAATTAGTAGAATGTATGGAGGAATCCATTTCCGGGCTGCAGTAGAAATTGGTGTAAAACAAGGAAGAGACCTAGGCGAGTTCGTAGTAGAAAATCTTAATATGTTAAAATAATTTCATATCGGTAAAATTAATTTAATACATTGTATAACAAATATTTAAAAAATACTTGTGAAAAAATTTATTTCAATTGCAGGAGTTATATTGTTAGGGTTCTTGGTATGGTATATGTTTATTAAACCATATGATTATTTAGTAACATTTAATGCGAAAACTTTTCCCGGGGCAATTAATCAATCCATAAAGACCTGGAGTAGATCTTTAGATCATTCTGTTATTATAGAGCAAAATAACATTAATGAATTAAATCAAAAGATCAGCTTCAATGATTCAACTTACTTGTACGAATGGAATATCCTCACCGTTAACGATTCCACTTCAAAAGTAAAGGTATATATAACGGACGTACATCATAGTTTAAAGAATAAGATCACTTTTCCATTTAGTAATACTGATTTTGAAAAAAGAACAAAAAGAACTTTATTGGACTTTAATAAAAAACTTAAGCAGCATATTAAAAATTTCAGAGTAACCATTAAGGGAGAAAGCGAATTAAGGTCTACTTATTGCGCTTATGTTCCAATTAAAAGCACACAAGTAGAAAAAGCATCAGGTATGATGAAAAATTACTCCTTATTAAGTACAATACTTGTTAAAAATAAGGTTGAGCTTAACGGCAAACCCTTTGTTGAAATTACGCATTGGGATATGGAAAAGGACAGTATTCATTATAATTTTTGCTACCCAATTATCAAGAAGGATTCATTGCCGGAGCATCAATTAATTAAATACAAACAGTTGGAAGGTAAAAAGGCCCTTAAAGCTATTTATAATGGAAATTATATAACTTCTGACAGGGCCTGGTACGCTTTGATGGATCATGCAAAAAAATATAATATAGAAATTGAAAAGAAACCTATTGAAATATTTTACAACAACCCAAACATGGGTGGTGATGCACTTCAATGGAAAGCTGAAATTTATTTACCGATCAAAATAAAAGGTATTAAACCTCAGGGCAAGCCCTGAACCCATTAATAGGAATCGCCCCAAAGGTCGAGGTATTGAACCAATATCCCGCTGAAAAAGCGGGATTAGCCTGCCACGCCGGCAAGGCGGGTTCGATTAACTAAAAAATTGAAATTAATTTTTTAGAATCTCACGAATAAAGCTGATTGCTTTTAAGTTCAAAAATTAAATTCAACTACCAGTGATAAACCAAATTCCTTAAGTTTTTTTTATAAACGAAATCCTGCAGCTAATCCAAAAAATAATTTTCATTTTTAAATTTACAATGGAACAAATTGGTTGGTAGTAATTTGCTTCTTCCAGTTAAAATTTGGGGTCTGCATCAAATCGTTTCTGTATTGTTTGGGTGTAATCAACTTGTTTTTTTTAAACAATCTATTAAAATTAGCAATATTGTTAAAGCCGGAAATAAAAGCAATTTCACTTATGGAAAGATTAGAATCCAACAAAAGCTTAGATGCATGACCAAGTCTTAAATCAACTACAAATTGTGTAAAACTTTTATTTGTGCATTTTTTAAAGAAATGCCCAAAAGCAGAAGGGCTCATATTAGATTCATGCGCTAAATCGGTAATTCTCAAATTACAATCATTAAAATTGGCCAATATATAATTGTACATTTTATTAACCCTATCCCCTTTTTCATATTCCTTAATGGTGATAAATCCTTCTCCAGCCAAATATTCCTTATGTTGTGAAATAGAGAGTAAATGCAATATTTTAAGAAACTCAATTACCGAATCAAAGCCCTTAATTGAAACTAAGTTTTGTATTTTTTTAGCTATAACTTCAAATGTTTCATTGGTGAATTTTATAGCTCTTTGAGAATCCTTTAACAGGCCTTTAATAGAAAAAAAGTATTCCTTTAAAAACAGAGCCTGATTGAAAAGATCTTTTGAAAATTGAATGGTTATAACATGCGCATTATTTCTTTTTTCTGGAGGTATATCATCGTCATCCCATTTATGATAAATTTCAGGGCCTATTAAAACAAGATCATTAGATCTATATTTATCAACACAATCTCCAATAATTCTATTTCCTGAACTATTCAGCACAAGTGTAAGCTCATAAGCAGAATGATAGTGTATGGGGTAATCAAAACCAATTTTTTCAGAGTTAATAATGACAAATACATCATTTTGGGTCAAAGGGGTTATTTCTTTATATACTTTCATTAGATTTACATTATTTCTTTTTCATCATTCTGAATATTTCGATCAAAAATTAATTTCAATTGCTTAAAAGTACTATTTTTTGATGATAAATAGGTGTAGTTCATTTTAAAAAAAATCAATATTCAATTTTTTGATGATTGTAATTTTAATATAATATGCTGTATGTTAATAACATAACTATTAATCTGATAAAGTAAATAAATAATAAATATCGATTAGTATTTATTAAATACTTTTTCAAAAATTCCTAATAGTATAATATATTAACTGAATTGCATTAGTTTATATGTGGGTGAAGGAAGTAAATTGCACCAATTGATATATTTACTTATAACAATTATTTGGCTAAATTTTATGCTTTGTTTATAATCTAACTTATAAATTTTATGATAAATAAGCGATATATAATATCATTATTAATTATAATGGTGTTTTTTTCATGCAGTAGGTCAAAAGACAAAAAAGAAAATACCCTTTTGTATTGGTCATCCAATAACAGAGGTGAAATTGAGTTCACAGAATATTTTGTAGAACAATGGAACGAAAAGCAGGAAACAAAAATCAGATTTCAACCCATTCCTGAAGGGCAATCCAGTGAAGAAGTAATTTTAGCTTCAGTAGTGGGTAAAACTACACCAGATATCTATGCCAATATGTGGCAAGGCAGTGTTGAAATGTACGCTAAAGCAGGTGTTTTAATACCTTTAGATACCTTAGAGGGCTTTACTGAATTTATAAAAAGCAGATGTACAAAAAAAGTAGTGGAAGAAATTACTTCTTCTGATGGTCATATCTATCAAATTCCCTGGAAAATAAATCCGATCATGACTATTTATAACAAAAGATTAATGAGTGATTTTGGATTATCCAAATTACCAAGTACCTATGATGAGTATTTTAAAGCCGGGGAGAAAATCAAGGCTGATAAGGATAATGATGGTTATGTAGATCAATGGGTTGGTTATACAGCAGTAAAAGTAATATGGTATGAAAGGCTCATGAATTTTTATCCTTTATACATAGCAGCTTCTGACGGCGGGGCACTTATTAAAGATAATAAAGCAGCCTTTAATAATGAATATGGAGTTGGTGTTTTTCGTTTTTTACAAGAATTGTATCAAAAAGAATTTTATTCAAAGGAAAGATTAACTGCGGGGCAAGATAGATTTATTACTGAAGATATATTTACTAAATGGATAGGTCCCTGGGAAATAAGGCATGTAGATAAATTTAAACAACGAGATGATTTTGAAATTGCTTTTTATCCT
>Ga0209013_10000454_pt1 | contig 36138 bp, 25 predicted proteins | sample Cruoilmetagenom2_FD_187291 | JGI IMG/M metagenome (GOLD analysis project Ga0209013, IMG submission 187291) | Oil polluted marine microbial communities from Coal Oil Point, Santa Barbara, California, USA - Sample 2 (SPAdes) (version 2) | ecosystem: Environmental > Aquatic > Marine > Oil seeps ...
CGGTGGATAATTTCCTTCAGGTGAGGAAGCTTCAATACGCTCAAAATTTGAAATCGACACAACCGCCCTGGTGAGATCAGGTATTTCCGGATTATCAACATCCTGCGGTGATAACACCCATAAGCATCTGCCATCACCCGATTTGGCGTATATCACCAGGCTATCCAGGCTCGACCCATTAAAAGAGTATATACGAAAAGTAGGATTGAGCGGCTTCCCCTTGGGCAATTTTAGTGCAGCCTTGGGTCCTATGTTGTGGTGAAGTTCCAAAAACCAGTAATCCAACTCATAGGAATTACGCTCTTGAGGATACAGCAGGTTCAATGCCATCGCTGTGGGTTCCCGACCGACATACGGGAACAACTCGTCAGCCGAAAGGAGCGCAGTATGCGGTTTTATATCCGGCGCGCGCCAGGAGAGCTGCCAATAAAACTGGTTCTGCTTTAATGTCGAGCGATAATATGAAACTGAATTTTGAACATGAAAACTTACAGCAAGCCCAACAAGCACTCCAATTAAGATCAGTTTTGGGATAGTGCGGGGTGTGAACCATTCAAGGATTGCGATGGACAGGATGCTCAACCCGAACATCGCTGCAAGTGCAAAACGACCGCTCTGCAAGCCAATGAACACTTGTCGATCCGTCACCCATACCGGAAGTGAGCCCAAGATTGCTGCCAACAAACCCAGGAACAGGGCCTGTTTTAACCAACGAGTATCACGAATGGGATCTTTACTCTCACTGGCGCGCAATCGGTATAAATAAAAGAATACCAAGACCGCACTCAGGATGCTGATGAACAGTCCAAGCAAATAGGTACGTTCGGAAAAATTAATTCCTCGCGGGTCAAATGTGGGAAACCAGGACCCAAACTGATTGTAGATTAGATCTTGCACAGAAATTTGGAATAAACGCAGCAGTGTTCCCAAGGGCTGACTTGTCAAATCAAACAATAAACTCGGCCTGTTTGGGTCCTCTCCTTCGGCCTGGAAGATAAACAGCCGCCAAACGATAAACGCAATGAAAATTAATATATAGGGCAACCAGTATAAGAGCGTCTTTTTTAGCCGCTGGCTATAACGAGGCATACTCTCGGAGAGGAGTATCCAAAGGATAATCGGCCGCAGCAGCTCAAGTCCGACAAAGTACTCCATCGTAAACAATTGAACTGCAGCCGTAAGAACCCCTAACAGAGTAAAGGGCCAATACCAGCCAGGTTTTCGGACCGATAAAATCATCGCCAACAAAGAGAGGAAGTACAATGCAAAGGTACTCCAATGTCTTGTGAACACAACTGCCACGGTCTGCTGCGTAAATACCGGGTAAACAGCAAAGAGGACCGCCATCCAGGTTACTTCTCGCAGGCGATTGGGCCATATTAACCGTAGAGTCGCCCACATCCCTACAACTGTCAACCAACGTACCAGCAAGGCAAAAATATGCCAGACAAGCGGTTTTGTACCCAGGATCGGCCCCAATAAGTAAAACGTCCAGGCTGTAAATGGGCGCTCGTTCGCATAAAAATCCCAAAATGCAGACGGCTCCTGCAAGCGCATGGTCATGATTGCCGGCCAGTCATCCCAATACAATCCCAAGAAGGGGATCAGCAGACCAAAAGCCAATATACAGATGATCAGTAAGGCGAGGGGGATTGTCCAGGTTGGAAAATGTTTATTTATCGACATTTTATCTGACCAATTATTTGCTATGGATGATTTACATCTTCAGGAGCAAGTTCGTACACCAAAATTGCGTAAGCAATTGTATCATCCGGTTGATATCCCTCTCGAAGCCACGCGTAAGCCTCCGGTTTCGCAGTGATACCGACCAGATTATTTGAGCTAATCAACACCAATCCTGCTGTCGGTTCTGTTGGTTCAATCAACGCATCAGGATGTTGTTCCAGATATTGCTCTACATAATTTCCAGCCTGACCCCAATCCAGATTCGAGTCTGCCAGGATCTTGTACGATAGCTTCCTATCCAGAACAAGTTCATTGAAGTATGGGATGTAGTGTGGATAATAACTCAATACAGAAACAATCAGATATACAGCGAGCGCTGCGACACCAACGCGATATTTCAAACTATAGGTTTGCCATTTTTTAAACAAGCTGCCACAAAATACGAATAAAAGTGGGAATACAACCAAGAAAAATCGAATTCCTATTTGTGCTCGATAGAAGAAATTAAAGTATATGGTAAAGAAAAGAACGGGAACAAACAAGAAAATTTCATCCTGTAAAAATCGATCTGTTTTCCTGCGTGCGAAATACATTACCAAGGCGATAATCAGCACGAGCTGAATGGCAAGTGGCACTTTATATAGAAATGCAAAAAAGTAATAGCCTTTAAAACCCGTCTCGCTCAGTTGTTCAAAAAGGTATATCCTGCTGTGGTTCGCCCCTGTCCTTTCATTGTGTACTACCCAATCTAAGCCCTCAAGATAGGGATAAGGTGTCGGAACCGGCATCCGGTTCATGAAGGCTAGCCTGGACTGTATAGACTGGAAAAGAGTTGACCGAAATTGATAATCCCCTAATGGCGTCATTGTCTTATTAAACAGGAAACCCACATTGATAATGACAATGCTTATTACAACCACCATGATTGCCAGGAATAGCATCCCTTTCAAGTATCTCCACAGGCGTACTTTATCCCGTGCAGTGATTATCGTGCTAATTTCTGGAAGATCCCTGATGATCAGCACAGCAGCAAGAATAGGGAACAGGAAAATTGATGTATATTTTGCCAACTGACTTATCCCCAACACCACAGCCAACAACAAAACATTCTGCCATGTTCTTCGCCGGCTAAATCGCCACAAGGCATAGGCCGACAACAGCACCATACCGGCTGCGTAAACATCAGTCGTCACAAGTTGTGAATGGGCAAGTAAATTGGGCTCAAATATGTAGAATATTAATACCAACACTCCAGCAAACACACCATATAGATTGGTACTCCAGCGAAAAACAAAAAATGCGATAACTATCGAAAATAAAACCGTAACCATGCGGCCGAGGGCAACCTGTTGATCGATCAATAAGGCTCCGCTACCCTTGATCATATCGATCACCTTTGCTGGAAGGGCGTTTATTGCAGAAAAAGGCATTTTACTATCATCAAATCGATCAGAATTGCCATTTAATATCTGCATGCCATATCGAAAATGTGCATCTTCATCGTATGTCAAGGTATTATTTCTGGCGCTCGTCAAGCTTAACAATAGAAAAATAAACAAAAAAAACACGACCACCAGAACGATTAAATTCGGATGATCCCTTATCTTGCGGACGGCATCGACCATCCGCTGGTAGAAGCTCTCCCTTTCAGGAGGAGCGTCCAGAGTTTGAATGTTCGGATCGGGGGAATGATTAATCACTTTATTGGGGGTCCGGTTACAGAGGCGAATGTCTGAAGATTATTTTAGCACGTTTCCCTGGAGCGCTACTTGTTCGGAACGTTTGTAGATTGGTACCAGCAAGAGCTTGGAATCTTGTTGTAAATAATATGACAAATGACGCCCGAAATGTTGAGAAGCCTTACTTGACGTTTCTTCGATATGATTGTAAAGTCTGACCAGGAAGAGAGTCCTTTCCTAGAGTTTAATAGAACGCAGATGAAGCTGAACCATAGACCATACATTTAATGATCGTTGCATAAGTTGCTAAACATCTCTTGCGTTGTTTGATCGCTGATTGGGTTTAGCCTTCAATGCAAGGATCAGTAGTTTAGCATATCCGTACGTCGAACATGTATACCGATCCACTTTCGTTGCCCAGAGGAGGCGTAAATGGACAGCAAGACGATGGAAAGTCACAATCAAAGTACAACAACCGCCGTGACTGCGGGCACCGGGACGGCTCTAAATCCCTCACAATTGTGGAATGTGGACACGAATCTCTCCCCGCGGGTAAAACGCTTACGGGATGAGTTCTGGTCATTTTACGAGCGCGATTACCAAAACGAAGTGCGGGGATACACAACCGGTACAGATTGGGACATGGTCTACTCTATCTGGAGCTGGACAAATGTGCCGGAAGTTGCCCTTTTCCAGGCAGGTTTTCGCAATTACCTGCTGGCCGGGGCGACGACCGTGGAACTACCACCGGGATTCTGGGACGAACCGTTGGTGGTCCGCCAGGCGCTTTTCTTCCGAGAAGTGCTGTGCCACTACCTGCCGGTGCAGGTGCTGGATGGCGAACTGGTCGTTGGTTCACACTTCAGCACTGCCCTCTCACGCTGCCTGAATAAGAAAGAAAACCGCGCACGCGATAAGCAAGAAGCGAAATTCCTGAAAGAATGGCACACACTTAATGATCACGGGGTGGGTAACTGCGCCGCAGTACCTGGACACCTGGTGCCGGATTATCCGAAGGTTTTGAAAATCGGCTGGCAAGGCATCCAGGAAGAAGCCCAGTCAGTATATGATGACCCGCACAGCTCCCCGGAGCAGCGCAATCTTGCACGCGCGATCACCATCTGTGCCGATGGGGTGCGCTCCTACATGGCCCGTTATGTAAAAGAGATCGAACGCCTGGCAGCAGTCGAGAGCGAACCCAAGAGGCAAGCCGAACTCATGGAAATGGCTCGCATAAGCTCAAAGGTGCCATGGATACCCCCGCAGACCTTCCCGGAGGCGCTGCAAGCACTCTGGACAACACACATGCTGTTAATGGCCGCCGAAAGCTACCCCGGACCGGGAGTCTCTCCAGGGAGAGTTGACCAATATCTTTTTCCATACTATATGGGCGACCTGGAAGCCGGTCGCTTGACCCGCCAGCAGGCCAAGGAATGGCTCGAGTGCTGGTGGATCAAGCATAACTACGTCTACGACTACCAGGGATGGATCGGCACCAACCAGGGCATAAATTCCTCCTTCGGACAGCTGATCACCCTGGCAGGGATAGATGCGGATGGGAATGACGCTTCCAACGAACTGACGTACCTGATGCTGGAATTGATCGAGGAGATCAACCTCCTTGAGCCAAAACCCAACATCCGGGTTCACAGCCGCACACCCGATCGACTGCTCAAAAGAATCGTGGAGATGCTATCAAAGGCGCAGGGCTCGCCATTCCTGATCAACTTCGACGAAAACTCCATCGCCGGGCTGCGCTGGGAGGGGCTGCCGGAGGAGCGCCTGTGGGATTACGCTCCAGTCGGCTGCCTGGAGAACACACTCACCGGAGATGACCGGTCAGGTACAGTGGACGTCAACCTCAACCTGGCTAAATCGATCGAGCTGACCCTGTTCAACGGGCGCGACCAGGCCACCGGAAAGCAAATTGGTCCCAAAACAGGCGACCCGCGCACTTTTTCTACTTTCGACCAATTCTTCGAGGCGTTCAAAGCCCAACTTCACCACCTGCTGAATTGGATGATCAGGGCAAATAACATCGCTGACGCCGGTCGTGCCCATTGGGAACCGGTGCCCTATATGAGCGCCCTGGTGGGTGGCTGCTTGGAGAGCGGGCGCGACAGCAACGCAGGAGGCGCACACTACAATTTTTTGACCGTTGAGGGCATAGCTCTGGCGACCACAGCAGACAGCCTGGTCGCGGTTAAAAAGTTGGTTTTCGAAGACCAATCCGTCAGCATGGACGATCTTTTAACTGCGATCGAATCAAATTACGATGGCTACGAGAAATTGCGCCAGACACTGCTCAACAAAGCACCTAAGTATGGCAATGATGATCCGTACGCCGACCAGGTCGCGCGACAGATCAGCCGCTTATGGACCGAAGAAGCCTTCAAACATATTTCTCCGACCGGCAAACGCTACCGGGGTGGATACCTTTCCTGGAACTACTGGATCGCTTACGCCCCCGCCACCGCCGCCACGCCCGATGGACGTAAACGCGGCCAGTTCTTATCTAACGCGGTTTGCCCGGTTAACGGTGCCGACCAAAAAGGACCAACTTCCGTTATCAAGAGCGTCGGCAGCCTGGAACTGGAAAGCGCTCCTAATGGTGCCAGCCACACCATCAGCTTCAGCCCCAGCCTGATGCGCAGCCCAGAAGGGCAGACCAAGCTGATGGCATTACTGCGGGCTTACGGACAGGTGGGAGGCACCTGCCTGCAGGTCAACGTGATCGACGCCGACACTCTGCGAGAGGCGCAAAAACACCCAGACGAATATCGCAACCTGCTGGTGCGCATCACCGGATATAACGCTTACTTCACCGGCCTGGGCAAAGAGATCCAGGACGAGATCATCGCCCGCGAGTCGCACCAGTTGTAAACAGGTTTATCACCAGCGCAAGTGGTGATAAAAAGACGCGCTATTCGTGAATAAACCCAATGCACACACCATGATTAAGAATCAAATGACATGAGCCAGACCAGCGGTACTACTTTCAACGTGCAGCAGTTCAGCACCGACGACGGACCGGGCATCCGCACCACGGTCTTCATGAAAGGATGCCCCATGCGCTGCGCCTGGTGTCATAACCCGGAAGGCATGCGCTCCGAACCTGAATTGATGTGGTACGACATACGCTGCATAGCCGCCCGGGATTGTCTCGAAAAGTGCGCGGTAAACGCGCTATCACTTAATCCTAAAGGTATGTATATCGACCGCGAAGGCTGTACTTTGTGTGGGGATTGCGTCATTGCCTGCCCCAGCGCGGCCCTGGAGGTCATCGGTCAGGAATGGTCAGTGGAGACACTGCTCGCTGAACTGCTCAAGGACCAGGTATTTTACGAGACTTCCGGTGGTGGGATCACTTTCAGCGGTGGAGAACCTCTGATGCAGGTCAATTTTCTTTGCGAAATTTTACCTGCATGCAAAGAAGCGGGGCTGCATATCGCCGTGGATACCTGTGGGGCGTTGCCGTGGTCGCGCTATGAAAAAATCCTGCCATGGGTAGACCTGATCTTATTCGATCTCAAGCTCATCGATCCCGAGCGCCACAAGAAGGCAACAGGTGTAACGAACCAGAGCATCCTGGAGAACGCCCATCGCTTATCAGCGAACGAAATTCCTATGTGGGTCCGAACACCAGTAATCCCGGGATACACTCAGGATAACGAAAATATCATCGCGATCGGCGATTTTATAGCAGACACGCTCCCCACGGTCGAACGCTGGGATCTTTTAGCATACACAAACCTGGGTCGTCCTAAATACCACCGGCTGGATTTACCCTACCTGCTAGAAGAAGTTCCCTTGTTAACCAGCCAGAATATGGAGACCCTCTGGACCCTCGCCGCCGAGCGGGTGCCCGTGGCCAAATGGTCTGGGGTCACGCGATGAGATCATGAATTTAATCAGAAAAAGGAACGTATCACTACAGCACGCACAGAGAATTACTGATCCTTACATTGAAGGCTAAACCCAATCAGCGATCAAACAAACCAAGAAGACGTTTAGCAACTTATGCAACGATCAGTAGTTCACAATTCCCGGTCCACTGTAGGCTCTGTGTTTGATTTACCCATCAGGAGTACGAGGATGTCAATATTGGAAGCAGCACCAGGTTTACTAGATGCCTTAAAAGGCGAGATGACCCCCAAATTTTTAGCCACGCGCAGTGCGTTGGGGACGCCGAACGTGGTGCCATGCGTTTCCATTTTGCCTGCCGACGATAAGCCGGATACGTTGTTCTTCGGGAACTTCTTGCTGCGGAAAAGCATAAAGAACCTGGAAGAAGACTCGCGCCTGGCGGTGCTCGTCATAACCGAAGATCTGCAAGGTTGGATATTGAAAAGCGATTTCGTGGAATTCCAGCGTACTGGGCCTTACGTTGACACGCAGATGAACAGCAACCTGCTGCGATACAACGCCTATACAGGTATCCGAAACGCGGGTGTGATCCACGTACGCTCGCTGGAAGGCAGCTTCAACATCTCGAAACTACAGGTGATGAAGGATTACATAATGGCACGCTTAAAGGCCTCCAAGAAACCTGTCGGCAATGGTACCGGGGTGAATATTCCTCCCCCTGTCCGCAAAGAATTCGCACGCATGGTGGCCGTAAAAGTGCTTTCCTGGATTGGTGAAGATGGCTACCCAATTGTGATACCAGCGCTCTCAATACAACCAGCAGATGAGAGCACAATGGTGGGTTGGTTAGACCAGGGTGAACTGCCTGCCCCGCCGCCAGGGGTACAGGTAGCCACCAACATCCTCACTTTCGAGGCCATCTCCTACCAGGCTAAAGGTCAATGGCACCCATTTGGCAAGGCAGGCGCCATCCGGGTGCAGGAAATCTATGCCGGCGGTCCGCCTTATCCAGGTGGACGAGTGGCTTAAATGTTGGTCCGGCTTGACGTATAAGAGATTAGGGGGTTAGGCTTGCCATAAAAGATATCGCCGCCGTCTCCGCAAAAGGATCGAGCTACCATCCCCGCATAAGGATCGAGCCGCCGTCCCCGGCGGCTCGACTGATTTCTAACCAACCGTTGGGCCGGCAGCCCTGACGGATTGAGAGACTCGTTCTTCAAACTGCCCGAAATTCTCGAGGAACATATGCGCCAACTTATGTGCTTGATCATCGTAAGCATCACCATCGCTCCAGGTCGCGCGTGGAATTAATATTTCATCAGGCACTCCTGGGCAGCTGGTGGGGACATGCAGGCCAAAAACCGGGTCTACAGTGTATGTCACGTCATTGAGCTGTCCATAGAGAGCAGCATTGACCAGCGCCCGCGTATAGGGGATCTCCATACGATGACCAACTCCATACGGACCTCCGGTCCAACCAGTGTTGACCAGCCAGCAAGTAACATTGTGCTCATTGATCTTGGTTCTTAACAAGTCCGCGTATACGCTGGGATGCAAAGCCATAAAAGGCGCACCGAAGCAGGCGCTAAATGTAGCCTGCGGTTCAGTAATGCCGCGCTCGGTACCGGCGACTTTGGCCGTATAGCCAGATATGAAGTGATACACCGTTTGCTCCGGCGTTAGTCGCGCGATGGGAGGCAGAACCCCAAACGCATCGGCTGTCAGGAAGAGTATGCTTGCAGGATGATCCCCCATCCCCATCCGGCTGGCGTTCGACAGATGAGATATCGGATACGAAGCGCGTGTATTCTCGGTTAATGTATCATCATCCAGGTCAATACAGCGGGTTCTTACATCAACCCCCACGTTTTCCAGGATCGTCCCAAAACGGCGTGTTGTCAGGTAGATTTCCGGTTCATTTTCCGCGGATAGACGAATCACCTTAGCATAACAACCACCCTCAAAATTGAATATCCCATTGCTGCTCCAGCCGTGCTCGTCATCGCCAATTAACGTTCGCGAAGAGTCAGACGACAAAGTAGTCTTACCTGTTCCACTCAGACCAAAAAAAAGTGCCACGTCACCATCACGTCCGCAGTTAGCTGAACAGTGCATTGGCAGTACATCCTCGAACGGCAGATCATAATTCATCGCTGTAAAGATGGATTTCTTGATCTCGCCGGCATATTCAGTGCCTCCAATGAGCACCAATTTCTTGGCAAAGTTCACCAAAATAAAAACGTCTGAATTCGTGCCATCGATCTCGGGAAAAGCATGGAACCCAGGGCAATCGATGACTACAAACTCCGGATCGAAATTCGCCAGTTCTTCTGCTGTAGGGATAATGAACATATTACGTGCGAACAGGCTATGCCACGAATATTGGGTGATTAAGCGCACGGGCATGCGGTACTCCTTATCTGCCCCGCACCAGCAATCCTGTACATACACATCCTTGCCCTGCAAGTAGGAGGCCATGCGTCGATGCATCTCTTCGAACTTTCCAGAATCGAATGGACGGTTGACCTCTCCCCACCAGATTTGATCACGGCTGGTGGATTCTTCCACAATGAACTTGTCTTTCGGTGAACGACCAGTGAACTGACCCGTCCGTACCACTAATGGCCCAAGATGAGACATGATGCCTTCGTCACGCTTTAATGTCTCTTCGTACAAAGCAGGCGTCGGCAGGTTCCAACACACGTTCTTTAGGTTCCTAAGACCATGACGCTCTAAATCGACCGCACTGCGGGATATTGGATTATGTCCACTCATTACGTTCCTCCTATCTTAAATAACAACCCTGAGAAAAGAAGTTCCGGCGACTGGTGTCGCTGAAAACAAAACCAAGAAACTTACTACGCCCAACTTCATGGACTCTAAACTTAAATGGGATCCGCCTCGGCTGTTTACTTGAATCATATTGCCATGATTTTAACCGTCGCATCTTCCCCATTCCACAAGAATACCATTTGACAGTCGAAGCTTTGACATTGACTATTATAAATGCTCTGGCGTCCATCTGCACAATCTACTAAAAATTCATGGCGGCGATTTCTGGACAGACCAAACAATCGCTTGACGGATTGTGTACTGAAATGTGTGTAATAATATGTGTGCGTAGCAGACGCACACATATTATTACACAAGAAAATCTACACAATCGCTTGACGGGGCTATGATAAAGTGATAAACTTCGCCAGTAATTCAATTCGTTATAAAAGGAGGCGTACAATTTATGAGTGTCATCAATATTTCCTTACGAAATAACAGCAGCGCGCCTCCTGGCGAGCGGAATTAACCTGCCTAATTTTAGATATTAAAGATTCCGTCTAAGCATAATATGCCACAGGTGCGTTCAAGCCCTGCGGTTTTTTAATTAACCAATATTCAGTTTTTCGTGGATGTTTGAAAAGCCACAGGACAAGCCAGTCGCCTGTGGCTTTTGGTTTAAACCACAGGTGCCCAAACAACTATACGATTATTAACGGGTGCATAGAAACAACCATGAATAAGCAACAAAATTTATACGATCAGTTGGATGATACTGGGGAGCTGGAGTTACTGCCGCGTATACGCAATCTATCCCCCCGTGAGCGACTCTCCAGACCAAATAGAAGCCCGAATGTACAGCATAAACGCATCCATACATCCACTATGACCGAGCTATCCGGGCTTACGGACGCTCAAGAAACGTTCGAGTTCTCATACAATGCCTCACGCCATGAGAGAGCTTGGATCGTGGACTCGCTGGGAGGTTTTCAAGAGGGGCAATGGCTGGATGATGTACAGAGGCTACTAAAAGGTGGTAAAGAGGCATCCGTATATCAGTGTCTCGCCAATCCCGCAGTCGCCTTGCCGTCTGCACATATTGCTGCCAAGGTCTACCGTCCACGACGATTCCGCAACCTGAAGAACGACCAGCTCTACCGCGAGGGACGCGCCAGGCTGGATGAAGATGGCAACGAAATCATCGATCACGGATTGCACCACGCCATGGACAAGCGCACGGAATATGGCAAAAATTTGATGCATACATCCTGGATCGAGCATGAATACAAGACTATGCAAATCCTGCATGCGGTCGGTGCAGATATCCCAACGCCATACACGCGTGGGGACAATGCCATCTTGATGGAATACATCGGCGGAAGTGACATGCCCGCCCCAACTTTGAACACGGTCAAACTGGACCAGGATGAAGCTGCCCATTTGTTCGAGCGTTGCCTGCACAACGTCGCTCTGATGCTGGCTAACCAGAGGGTTCACGGCGACCTTTCGGCCTTCAACATTCTCTACTGGAAAGGCGAAGTCACGTTCATTGACTTCCCGCAGGCGATAGATCCAAACCAGAACCGCAGTGCCTACCTGATCTTCAAACGCGACATGCGGCGTCTGTGTGAATATTTCACCCGCCAGGGAGTAGAAAACAACCCGAGGGAGATCGCTGCAGGGATGTGGACTTCGCATGGCTATCACATCAGGCCCAACATCCATCCATCCCTGCTCGATGACCAGGATGAGGATGATTACGCCTACTAGCAGCGCTTATCACAGAGATGATTTACGAGGCTTCCAGAGGTACTATGTCTCCGGGAGCCTCGGATTGGTTTTTATCCAGTCAATAGACCGCAGATAACGCTGATAGAACCCTGGGCTAAATCTTGTCTTTGCAGGTTTTCAGCCCACTGGCTGATATGTGGTTGTTCTTTGAATTCGGTAACAGCTTGCGTGAAGAGGCTTCCCCCATGTATTCTTACGCCCGATTGACTTCCAGACTGGTTACTATGCGCAATATTTGATCAGGACAGGAACTGACATGGTGCTGCAGATTCCGATCTCGATGGTCGCCACCCTATTGTTTGACCCGCAGCAGCCTACCGGGAGTGGTTGGTAAGCCTGAAGCACTATCAAGGGGGGTAGAGGTAATGCGTGACACCGCATCAACAGGATGGACCGTATTTCCACAGTTTAATGATGAGTGAATCTACTCGCCGTGGTACAGTGCGTTGCCCCCAGAAAAAGAGATGGGCGTTCCCTCTCACGCCCATCATATCCCAATACAGGATCTATAACCTATTTTTACGTTAAGGTTTTAAGTTATTATTAATATATCAATTTTTTAACGATTATGGAATAGGAGGCTTGTCAGAACAGCGTAGACATTTGTACTATTTTGTATCGATAAAGTTGACGGACGAACATGACCTACAACAAGATCCACTTCCCAAAGGAAGGACAAACCAAAGAAGAAGTCCTGACGAAGATGAAAGACGCCCTCAAACACGACATCCAGTGGCGGACCGGTAGAGCGCTTGGCCTGGTTCTACTCCCTGACCCATGAACGCCATGCCAGAATTTAGAGTTTGTTAGTGCGGCGAAGACAACGCAAAGAGAGGAATAAAACATCCGTTACAGAATCAATCTAACCCCCAACACGATCAACAGCACCAACACGACCTTCCGGAACACATCCGGGTCCAGGAAGCGATCCAGGAACGTTCCGGTCAGGATTCCCAGTGCCATCGCTGGTATGGCCCATACGTAAAGAGTGACAACTTCTGAGCTCAAGTTGCCCCCCACCGCATGTCCGATGGCCACGAACAGGCTGGTTATGAGGAAGAACCCCTGCAGGTTACCCTTGAACTCAGCGCGCGGCCATCGTTTGCAATCCCCATACACGATCACAGGCGGACCGGAGACATTGTATGCACCCCCCAACATTCCGGCGATCAGTCCCGTTCCGTACGCCCAGGCAGGATTTATTAATTCGGGCAGTTTAATCTTAAACAGAGCGTAAAGCGCATACCCGATGATCAGCACCCCAAGGATGGGTAAGATCACGGTTTCTTCAATAACACTAAGCCCCCATATCCCTAATGGGACGCCTACCACAGCGGCGAAAATGATCGGCAAGACCACCCGCAAGTTTAATGCCCGGCGATAGCGCACCAGCAGGAAAAACTCAATGGTGACTGCCACAAGGGCTACCAACGGTGTTGCGGTCTGGATACCCACCATCGACGGCAGCAGCGCCATGGCCACCATCGCGACTCCAAACCCGGTCAGACTTTGGGTGAAGACGGCTAAGAAGATCACAGCGATAACAAGTATGGCATCCATGATTAAAATAAAGGCGCTCCATATTTTACTCTACACAGTTCTGGCTGCGGCGCTTATGGCGCTTCGTTAGCTGCTTCATTTCCCCAGCCTATCAGGTCGAGGGCGTCGATGGGGTTGATCGGGAGAGAAACAAATAATTTGTCCTGCAATCTGGTTGCGTCACAGCGTAAATACTGGGGACAATTCCCAAACCTGTTCTATAATAGGGTCTAACCGATGATGTTCTTGCACGTTGAGCAATAATTTCTCAGCACGGGTGCGAGGTAAATTCCAGCCTGTGTTGGTCCGATTAATAACCTGCCGTCAATTAAGTTAATATGATCTAACGAGCCACAATCGATAATTTAATCTTCGAAAATCACAGTCTATGGAGGTGTTTAATGATCACAAAAAAGGTAATTTCTGCGTTCATTGTTATCGTTGCTTTAGTGCTAGCACTTTTATCCGCCTGCAGTGGTGGTGATACCACAGAAGCAACAGAAATACCTACAGCCTCGGCCACAGCGGTAGGGTTTACACCAGCACCCTCACCCACCAGCGCGCCTGAAGAAGAGAGTGATACTGGCGACAGCCCTGTGTTGATCGAAGCCAGCAGGACACCCGAACCAACAGCTACACCTGGACCGGTTACAGATGCAGTGGACGAAATCGCCAAAGCCACCGGGTTGGATAGAGTCAATTTCTTGGGTCTCTCGGGAGATGAATGGATCAACGCGGCGATATCACTGTTGATGGTGTTGCTCTTCTTTTGGGTGGGAACCCGGTTGGTTATGTACATTCTTCGTCAGGTCGTCCGGCGAACGTCCACGGTGTATGATAATCAATTCCTGGAACTTATTAAGGGCCAGGTCAAGGCTCTGGTGTTGGTCATAAGCGCAGACTGGGCAGCCACGAGACTGCAGTTTATCAGTGAAGACCTGACAAGAACCCTGAATGATATCTTCTTTCTACTGTACCTGACCATCATCTTTTTCATCCTCTGGAAGCTGGTGGACTTCAGCGTTGCCGAATACGTAAAAGCCAAAACCGCCGGCAAGGATGTTGACGCAGAGAAGCAGAGAACCCTTTCAACGCTCTTCCTTCGCGCCGGACAAATCGTGCTGATCGTTACTTATGGTGGCATGGCGCTTTCGCACTTCGGCATCAACATCACGGCTGTGATGACAGCTCTCGGCATAGGTGGACTTGCCCTGTCTTTGGCGGCGCAAGATACCCTGGCGGACATGATCAGTGGTTTTATCATCATGCTCGACCAGCCTTTCCGTATTGGCGATCGGATAGAAATCTCGGAATTAAATACCTGGGGGGATGTGGTGGAGATTGGCACGCGTACAACCAAGATCCGCACACGCGACAACCGCCTGGTGATCGTACCAAACTCAACCATCAGCAACAACCAGGTGGTCAACTATACTTACCCTGATCCGCGCTACAGGGTTCAGATCGACATCGGGATAGGATATGGCATGGACATCGAAGAGACCCGCCAGGTTATCATCGATGCGGTAAAAAATGTACCTGGTATACTGAAGGATAAACCCGTAGATGCCTTGTACAACGAGATGGGAGATTCAGCGATGGTCTTCCGTGTACGCTGGTGGATTGAATCCTATGAGGACACCCGCCGTATTTACGACCGCGTCAACACTGCCCTGAATCAAGCGCTCGATGATGCCGGCATCGTTAGCCCGTATCCAATATCGGATGTCAACATCAAGATCGATGAAGTAGATGCACAACATTTGGCTGATGCATTAGGAGATTAAGAAATGTACCTGGGATAAAGTCCAGAATAATTGCCTGTACCGATATCTGCGATGTGCTCTGCTTGTGCTGCTGCGTGCGCATCGTGGTGAGAAACATCAATCCCAAAAGCCCATCAATACACACTCAGGAGTAAACTATGTCCCCAGTAAGACTGCCAGATAAAACCCTGACCGCCATTGGATCCGGTCGCAAGATCGATCTGCAAAATTTTGGCCTGCCAACCGTATTCATCTTTCACTACCGGGGTACGGCTGATATAGCGCGCACACTCAATGACTTTATCCGTGATAAATATCCCGCCACCGAGGTGCTTGTAGCAAGCGTGCTGGACCTGCACTCGATTCCAAAACTAGCTCGCGGAGCGACCGAGGCCATGATCGGAAGGGAATATAAAAAAGCTGCGGAAGAGTTAAAAGCAGACCAGCCTACAGAGGATTACGTCGTGCTTCTGGCAGATTGGAATGGTGGTATGACCAAAGCGCTTGGTTTCAAAAACACCGACAAAACCGCCGGTCTGGCTGTATTCGACTCGTCAGGCTACCTGGTCGGCAAATACCAGGGCGACGAACCGCAGGATGCTTTGCTCTCAATCTTGGAACAGGCGCTGTCGTAAAATCAAACATGGTCAAGGTAGAACGCAATATCGATAAACGAACATAACTGGCGAGAACTGACTCGAAGGGGCGGGAAATTTGGAACACCAATGCCCCGTTCTGGGACGATTACATGAAAGAGGGGCACGATTTCCAACGTATACTGCTCGCACCGACAATCGAGCAATTACTCAAACTGCGCAAAGACGAACTCGTTCTGGAGATCGCCTGCGGGAACGGAAACTTTGCACGCAGGATGGCTCAATTGGGCGCACGTGTGGTTACCTTTGACTTCAGGGAGGAGTTTATCCAACGTGCCCGGGCCAGGCCAACGCAAGGCTCCGAACGTATGGTAGAAATCTCGTTGATGAATGTTTTCGCATAGCATTTCCCAGCCACTTTCAATAAATTTAACCCCATATCATGGTAAGATGGTAAGGGAACTCGTACTTTCCATTCTCTATGTGATCACATACAACAATGAGCGAGACAATTAACGTATTCGTTAGCCAACTGTCTTACCTGTTCGCGAACCTGTCGCTGATTAACGTGATAGATATCCTGCTGGTAGCGGGATTCTTCTTCATCATCTTTCAGGCGTTATACCAGACTCGTGCGCTCCAACTGCTGCGCGGCGCATTGATTATCGCCATTTTGGGGATTTCCATCTTCTTTTTACTGCCGCTAGAGACCTTCACGCTGCTGATACTGGGCTTATTGATCGCCGGTGCAATTGCATTACCTATCCTTTTTCAAGACGAATTACGGCGCGCATTGACCGGCGTGGGGCAAATTGGTATACGCAGGGGCAACGGGTCTGCCTACGATCAACTAAAATCAGCGATTCTCACTGCTACCGAGCAGCTTTCTACACGCCATTTCGGCGCGCTGATTGTGCTGGAGGGGCAAACGCCGCTCGACGAAATCATCGAAACTGGTATTCTCACCCAAGCTGACCGGGTGACACCGGAATTATTAACCACCATCTTCTACCCAAACACGACTCTCCACGATGGAGCCGTTGTCCTGCGTGGTGATCGCCTGATGGCCGCTGGCTGCATCCTTCCAATGCAGAAGGAACAAACCGAGTCGGAACACCTCGGCACACGCCACCTGGCAGCACTCGGTCTATCTTTCCAGGTCCCGGATGCCCTGGTTATTGTGGTTTCAGAAGAGACCGGCAATATCTCAGTCGCACAAGATGGACGACTCTATCGCGGGCTATCCATAGAAAATCTGGAAAAACGGCTCGATAGATTCCAACACCAGGTAGAAAGCCAACCGCAGATACGCTGGAACTGGCTGCGAAGCGGTGGTCCAAAATTAATCCTCACGAATCTACTCGTCGCTTTAGCGTTATCCCTTGTTGCCTGGGTCAGCGTAACAATCCAGACCAATCCTCCTGAGCTAATCGCCATCACAGACGTTCCACTGATTGTCGTTCCCCCTCCGCCCGATCTAATCCTGACCAGCGAGCTTCCCGCAAATATCCAGGTGAACGTGCAAACTACTCGCGACCGCGCCAGAAGTCAGGATCGCAGCAGTGTAAACGCTGAAGTGGATTTGTCTGGGCTGACTGCTGGAGCCCACCAGGTACCGGTCGAAGTTACCCTCGCAGACCAGGGTGTTCAATTATTATCCACGACCCCATCCAATGTCAATGTAACCCTGGAAGCCAATGTCAGCAAGGAATTCACTCCCAACCTGATCATTCTCGACCCGAGGTCTCTACCGGTTGGATTCGAACTTGGCAGCTTGAGTACTTCACCAGAAACCGTCCTCGTCCAAGGACAAGAATCGCTGGTAAGCAAGGTGGTCCAAGCCCAAATCGTCATCCAATTGAACGGTCGCCGAGAGGATTTTCAGGTGGTAGAACCAGTGAGTCTCCTGGATCAAGACGGACAGGTCGTTGAAGAACTGACCCCATCACCACAACAGGTCCTGGTTGATGTAGTTATCGATCAAACATTCTTCACCCGCGAATCCCCAGTGCAGGCGGTCCTGGACAATGACTCCCTGGATCCCAATTATGAGATTACGGGCACCATAACGAACCCTTCGACTGTTACGCTCGCCGGAAATCGAGCCGCTCTCGCGGAAGTAGGAGATTTTATAGAGACCGCCCCGATCGATCTAACCGATGTTTATAGTAAACTGAGCGTTGAGGCACCACTCATCCTGCCCGAAGGAGTCAGTGCATTGAATGATGTAGGTGAGACAATTCAAAATGTCCTCGTTCACATCACTGTCGAACCCATCACTGATTACCTGGCGATAACCAGATTTATCGAAGAGAGAGGATTGGAGCCACTATTGATCGCCAGGTTATCCGAGAGCCGTGTTTCCGTCTTGCTCTTCGGACCACGCTCACTGCTCGATGAAATCATGAAAGACCCAAATCTTGTCACCGTGTATGTTAATCTTGATGGTCTCTCTGCGGGCACATATACACTGCCAATAGAATATGAGGCTCCGCAGGATGTCATCTTGGAATTATTCCCATCGGAGACAGAAGCAGTAATCATAGAATAGCCCTAACCACCAAACGAGTTTCCGGGCAGGAGCAGCCATTGAACGGGATATTTTCGAGAATAATAGAGAATCCGATCGACCAAAGCCAGTTGAAGAAACTGCGCTCAGCCGCTGGTGCCGGCCCGGTGCTGATCTTGACACACGATAATCCGGACCCAGACGCGCTGGCATCCGGTAAAGCGCTGGCTTACCTGCTTGAAGAGACCTGGGCACTTTCGACCAGACTGGTTTATAGCGGTCTGGTTGCCCGTTCTGAAAATCAAGCCATGCTGAACATTCTGACACCTGAATGGGAACACGCAGAAACCCTGAATAATCTGGATGATTATTCAGCTATCGCTCTTGTAGATACACAACCCGGCGCCGGAAACAACCGTCTTCCAGATCTCCAATCAGCAGAAATTGTTATCGACCACCATCATCCACTCCGTGAAGGGCTCGATACTGTACCTTACATCGATATGCGACCAGATGTTGGCGCGACAGTGAGCCTGCTCTACCAGCACCTGGAAGCGGCGGAGATCTGGCCCGATTCCGATCTCGCCACGGCGCTGTTCTATGGATTACAAACCGATACCCAAGGCCTGTCCCGAGGCGCATCAGCATTAGACCAGTCAGTTTACTTTGATTTACTTGGCTTATTAGACCGCAACAAATTAATCCAGGTAGAACGAGCTGGGCTCTCACGTGATTACTTCCGCGCCTTCAGCCTTGGCCTTCGAGCGGCACGAATATACGAACACTCCATTGTCGCTGACATGGGAAAAATCCACCGCCCAGATTTTCCGGCTGAAATAGCCGATCTTCTCATCCGCCTGAATGATGCACGGGCTGCGCTGAGTTTGGGATACCTTGACCAAACCCTTTATTTCTCATTACGGTCTAAACTATCGGGGATGGATGCTGGTCTCCTGGTACAGGAGATTATTATCACGCCGGGCAAAGGAGGCGGGCATGGCACAATGGCAGGTGGACAAGTCCACCTGACCAGTCAGGAATATGACGATACTACCAGAAAGATCATTAACCGATTCCTAAATATTATGGATGAAAAAGGAGAAGGAGAACTTCTGCTCAACTAATGAACCGGCAATATTTTTCTGTTCGCCCTAAACCGTTCACAAACACGCTGGTTATCCCATTATTAATTTTCGAGGATATCTAACCCAACGAAAATCATCTTCGATCCTATAAGAATTTCAAGGCTGGAATTTTACAGCCCAACAATTTGGTCAAAGCGGATCCGTTCAACAAAGGATATGATCTGGGTCACTAATTGACCTGCATGGCTATCTGAAGATTATATATCCGACCGACATACGTAGCAGATGACGGTTGGGCGGAGCATTTAAGACCAGGAAATGATAAAATCATAAGAATAACCAAACACCTGATACAGAAATTCACGGGTCCACTATGAAAGATAAAAACACTAAAAAGATAGCTAATAACTTCGGACTACATCTGATCGATAGCCAGGGAAACCGCATACCGCTGGCCTCGCTCCCCGTTATTATCGGGCGTGGCGAGCAAAACGATGTCAATCTGGATGATGAAACTGTATCGTTCAATCACGCCCGTATATACTATTACGAACTTGCTGAAGCAGTCTGTATAGAGGATCTCGGATCACTTAATGGTCTGCTTATCGAAAATAAACCCACACGCAAAAACATCCTTCAAGATGGTGATCAGATCAGGATCGGCAGCATTTCTCTGACATTTCGCGATACAGGCTATATCCCACCGAACCCATTATAACTGCCAGGAGATATTCATGTCTGAAGGGTTTCCCTGCCCAAAGTGTAATACCATCAATCGTCCAGGAGCCAAGTTCTGCCCTGCGTGCGGTTTGGATATGACCGTATTTGAGCGGAAAACCGTTCCCCTCGAACAAGCGAACCCAAATAATGCTGCCACCCAACAATACGAATCAGGTGCGACAGTGATGAATAATCCAAACAACGAATATGAATCCCGCAACCATAAAACCAAACCGCTCGAATTTTCTTCGAATTTCGACCCACGTCCGAGTGGAGCGATATTTGGCGATATTTATCTATCCGAGCAGTTGATCTTCACAGCTGAAACTCAACACCGCTACGTGGTTCGCCAGCTAACAGATGGCAACCATCGCTACCGGGTTTGTCCCAATCAGGATTGTACTGCAGTTAACCCTCCAGCCCACGATACTGCCATTTATTGTACAGACTGCGGCACCGTATTGGGTACGGAGCCACCAAACCTGGTGCTGGTGGAAACTCCAACGCTGCTTTACGAGAACATCGCCATGATCGCAGAAAAAACCCTTTCTCACGGCCGTGTCCGCGCGCCAATTGCGGCTTTCACAGAGAGACTCGCTAGCGAAGAGCGATATTGTATGGTAACGCCCCAGGTTCAGATTATAGACACTCCACCCGAGGCATGGCAAATACTCGATTGGGCCGAAGAACTTGCTTACGGATTGGATTACTTGCACACCAACGGGATATCGTTTGGCGCAAAGCTCGATGCAGGTCGTTTTGGTTTGGACGAGGATCGCGCCGTCTGGTCAAACTTTGACGGGTGCAGCCTCACACCATCGGTTAGTGAGGGTGAAATTCAAGCTGATGTATCCGCTCTGGTCGCTCTCTTATACTTTTGGTTGACTGGGAAATCGCAATTTGAGCACGAACCGATATTTAGCGAAGGTTTGAACAGCGTGTTTGCGTTAGGGTATTCCTCGCCAGGTTTCTCCACAGGATTCGAGCTTGGTCAGGCATTTGAACTTGCAGTGGAGGAAATGACCACACCCAAAGACGTGGATTATGATTCTGGTCGGCGAACTGATGTAGGGATGATCCGTACGCTTAACGAGGACAGTCTTCTGTTAGTTGAATCCAATCGCATTATACAGTCCATCAGTCAACCTTTAGGTGTCTACATCATCGCAGATGGAATGGGGGGACATTCTGCCGGTGAAATCGCCAGCACTACAATCGTAAACGCCATTGCGCAGAAGACGTATACGGAATTGTTGCCTGCAGATATGGAGACCGGTGCAGAAACGGACAACGGTCAATGGTTGCAGGAAGCCGTGCAGGCAGCTAACGAATCTGTATTCAGTATTCGGAAGTCAACCGGTTCTGACTTGGGATCGACTCTTGTAGCGGCCTTGATCGAAGGTAACAACGCACATATCGCCAACGTAGGTGACAGCCGCGCCTACCTGATCAATGCGAAAGGTATTCGACAGATCACGACGGATCACTCGCTCGTAGAACGACTGGTGGCGACCGGGCAGATAACGCGGGAAGAAGCACGTTACCATCATCAACGCAACGTCATCTATCGCACAATCGGTGATAAAGCCATCGTCGATATAGATATGAACTCGCTCCCTCTTAGTCATGGTGACCGTCTCTTGCTCTGCTCAGACGGACTAAGCGGTATGATCACGGATGAAGACATACTACGTATCGTTGAGAAGGCACCTTCAACCCAGGCAGCCTGCGATGCACTGGTTGATGCCGCCAACGCGGCCGGTGGTGAGGATAATATCACCGTAATAATCGTTGAAATTATCACTTCTTGAAGATTTGTGAAATCCTAAGAAGGAGAAGGATAACATGGCCGGAGAAATAGACCTGACATCAAGTTTTCACCGTCCCGTTTACCAGGCGATGCCCAACCCACAGCAGGCTTATCTGCTTATAGAAGCCATGCCCGACGCTGCCGTGCCCGGAACAGGATCGTTAGCGGTTAACTTCAGCATGGTGCTCGACCGCAGTGGCTCCATGGCAGGAGAAAAATTACGCCAGATGAAGGATGCCACAAAACACATCCTGGATCGCCTCGGACCTGAAGACTACCTTTCCATCATCATATTTGATGACGAAGCAGATCTGATCGTCCCTGCTGGACCCGTGCATGATAAAGAAGCATTATTGGGGCAGATCGATTCAATCCTAGAGCGCGGAGGCACCCACATGTCCACCGGAATGCGCCTGGGTCTCCAGGAGATTCAAAGTGGGCAATCCCCCGAAAGGGTCAGCAGTATGCTGCTCCTCACGGATGGTCAAACCTGGGAAGATCAAGAACAGTGCAAAACGCTGGCAGACCAATACAAAGCATCCGGGATCCCGATATATGTCCTGGGTCTTGGAGTCGGCGACGAGAGCAACTGGGATCCACAGTTGCTTGAGGAACTGGCAGGAAGGTCAGGAGGAGAATGGAAATTAGTAGATACGCCGGAAAAAGTGAGCTCTGTTTTTGAGAACACCCTCTTAACCATGAAAGGCACAGCCGTTACGAATGCATACTTAACCATGCGCTTGGTAGAGGGCGTCATACCGCGCACGGTATGGCGTGTTACACCGCTCATCAGCCGACTCGGGCATCAGGCCGTATCTGTCCACGATGTGCAGGTACATTTAGGTGATATACAACATGGAATCGGCCAGGCAATACTGGCCGACCTACTGCTCCCCGAACGCCGCGCCGGGACCTATCGATTTATCCAGGCAGACATCACGTACGATGTCCCGGAATCCGGTCTGACCGGGCAGAAAGTGTCCACGGACATCGTCACAAACTTCACCGATGATCCCGCATCTGCGACCCCGACGGACCAACGTCTGATGAACATCATCGAACGTGTGGTTGCCCACAAGCTGCAAACCCAAGCGCTCGATGAAGCTGCGCTGGGGGATTCTCACCACGCCACCCAACGATTGCGAGCCGCGGCCACTCGCCTGTTAGAATTGGGCGAAGATGAGTTAGCGCAGCAAGCAAGCCAGCAAGCGCAAGAATTAGAGCAAGGTGGTCAATTGGACCAGGAGTCCGCTCAAAGGATGCGCTACGCAACAAAAAAATTAACTCAACACGATATCGATAACCAATAACCTGACTTCTTTATATATTTCCAAGGAGAATAAGATGTCCACAATTACATGTCCGAGTTGCAATACCTCCTCTCCAGCAGGGGCAGTTTTCTGTGACAATTGCGGGTATGACCTGAGTAGTGTTACTCCGGCCGAGCCTCAACCAACACCGCCGACGATTGCCACCCCATCGGCGGGTGGTGGAACTTGCCCATCGTGCGGTCACGAAAACGTCTTTGGATCTGCCTTTTGTGAAAACTGCGGCGTCCAGCTTGCCCAAGCGCCTGTTCAACAGCCAGCGCCCCAACAGCCCCCACCCCAGCAGCCCGCTTACGAACCACCACCTGCACAGCCACCGGTCCAGCCGCCCGCTTCTGAACCACCACCCGCACAGCCACCGGTCCAGCCGCCCGCTTACGAACCACCACCTGCACAGCCACCGGTCCAGCAGCCCGCTTCTGAACCACCACCCGCACAGCCGCCGGTCCAGCAGCCCGCTTCCGAACCACCTGGTCAATCACCTGCACCTATACCCTCCGCTCCACCGATCGGGACAACTGCCGGTCGCCTGGTAATCCAGAAATCAAACGTCAGCCTGCAGCTCCCTGCCGGGAAGCAGGAAATAATCATCGGGCGAGAAGACCCGGTGAGTGGGATTTTCCCAGATATTGACCTGGACCCACACGGCGGGCAGGACACTGGCGTGGGTCGACAACACGCAAAAATCACCATTCAGGGAGGTCAAACCTACATTGAAGACCTCAGCAGTGTCAATGGAACATTGGTCAACAAGCAGCGAATAACACCCGGTCAGCCAGTTCCGATTAACAACGGTGATGAGTTACGATTCGGGTTACTGACGCTCAATTATTATTCAAACTGACGCGCCATGCGAACATGCCCAGACTGTCAGAAAATCGTCAGTGAACAGGCGATCAACTGTGATAATTGCGGGTTACAACTGATAGCTGAACCCGTCCAGGATTCAGACCCAACAAGCCCATCCTCTACTGCATCCCCGGGTACCTGCTCTGCATGCGGATACATCAACACGCCTGGAGAGACTTTCTGCCAGAATTGTGGTGTCCAATTACCTCCCGTCTCCAGTAAAACGCCGCTTCCACCAACTCCAATGCAATCTGTGCTCACAAGCGAACGTCCCTCAAACCAGGCTCAACCGGAAGTTTCGCCCGCTGCCCCCTCGGCATGGACTTGTGTCGATTGTGGGCACGAAAACGTACCCGGTCACAGGTACTGCCAGAACTGCGGAATAGAATACTCCCACACGCCTGGTGATCCTCAAGCACCCGATGGCTCTCTACAACCACCGGTAGTAGTCGACCCGGGAAGTGTAGTCACACCGGTGGATGTTCCCCCCATGGGCGCTTCACCCGGACCGTGTCCTTCATGTGGTCAAACGAATCCCCCCGGGGAGATGTTCTGCCAGAATTGCGGACTGCAGGTCGACGAAGGTCTCAATTTAGAAGGAGAACCGACCCCAGCAACCGCATCCAATCCAGCTGAAACACTGGTCCAGAGAGAACATTCTCATCTCCAATCAACGAGTACTGCTCCTTTATTCTGTCCTGCATGCGGTATCGATGTCAGTGATCACGCGTCCTCACATTGCCCGAATTGCGGTCAACACCTTGAAGTTGCAGGCGGAATCCCTACGGAAACGTTCGAGACATATCTACTGCAAACCACACCGGATGTTAAAGCCTTGCAGACTTCTAAACCTGGTCTGACCGAGATTCCAGGCAGATTAGTATTGTTTTCCGACAAAACCGAGATATGGTTACCGCCCAGTAAGCCTGAAATTCTCATCGGTCGCATTGACCCGCAGCAGGGTTCATTCCCTGATATTGACCTCACCGATTTTGATACGGATAAGAGCAGCGTGTCTCGCCAGCATGTACGCCTGATAGCACTTGGGGAGGGAGTATTCATTGAGGATTTGGAGAGCACGAACTATACCTTTTTGAACAAAGCAAAGCTCGAACCCGCAGTCCGGTACCCCCTCAATGATGGTGACGAAATTAGAATTGGAGGAGTAGTACTAATTTACTACGCTAGTTAATCCATGAAAACTTACACCATACAAAGCGTGAACCCGGTGTCACTGGTGAAATTTGGCTTCTTCTTCGGCCTGATCGGTTCTCTGCTTCCAGTGTCGATAAGTGTGCTGGTCGCCTGGTCGGTGATCACTGATCTTCTAGGCTGGATGGACAGGCTTACCTATCAAATCTCCATTCCCATCCCTATTCTAGAAATTCCGGACATAGAAATCAGCATCGTAAACTTGTTGCACCTGGAAGGGTTCTACGAGACCCTGAGCGGGTTTATAGAATTCGGCTGGATCCAGGTAATCATCCTCATCACAGTCCTTGTTTTCGCTTCCGCATGTTTGTTCGCTTTGTTCGGACTGGTTTCGGGTTTTATTTTCAACATCCTGTCAGCGCTGACTGGCGGTTTGCAGGTGAATTTATTAGAAGATCACGTAAGTAAAAAAGCTCCATTACCTGCTTCAGCCGCCGCATCATCCCCACCGGCATCAACTCAAAATCCTGCTGCGCCGGGCTTATCCCAGTCACAACAGCGTAAATCTGGTGGACCACGATTAGAGATCCACCAGCCTATCTCGCAAGTCGTTCCCCTTTCAAAAACAACGAATCTGATAGGCAGCGACGCCAACTGCCAGGTACACCTGGATGGATTACAATCCCAGCATGCTCAAATAGCCTACCAGGATGGGCAGTATACGGTGAGTGACCTCAGTCAGGGCCAGACATGGGTCCGGGGAAATCCTTTATCAGAAAACCTGACCTTAGAAGATGGCGAAGTTTTACAGATGGGGCTTTATGTGATGACATTCCGAGATTGATCACAAAAATATTTGCATACAGAAATGCACATGATTGGGAACGATAAATAAAACTTTCGGTATATCGAGCGTCTAACGGGAACATTACAGCAACACATCATAGGAGGTCCTGATGATAAACATTGTAGCGGCTGCCTTGACAGACCCAGGAAGGCTAAGGGATTTGAATGAAGACCGGGTATGGGCGGAGGTTTACAATCCGTCCGAAGGTGAAACGGTTGGTCTATTCATCGTTTGCGATGGGATGGGAGGACACCTGGGCGGCGAGTGCGCCAGCAACTGGGCGGTCGAGACTGTTAAACGCGACTTAGCTGATTATTTCTGCCCCAAGGACCCGCGGGCTACAGTAAAACTTTCGGAAGGAACGGCAGCTTCCCAAACAAAAAGTGGACCGATCACGCGTAAGTCCGAAATAACCATTATTGAGAAAAATATTAAGGACGCCATCCAGGACGCGAATGATGTTGTCTATGAATATGCGCGCCAGAAACCAGACAAAGCGGGTGATGCAGGAACCACCATTACACTGGCGTTTATCCGCGGCTCCCGTGCTGTGATTGCAAATGTTGGTGACAGCCGCACCTATCTTATTCGTGACGAACAGCTGCACCAGATATCCAGTGACCACTCGTTAGTGGCCAGTCTTGTCACCAGCGGAGCGATAGAGCCAGAGGAGGTTTACGTACACCCACAACGCAATGTGATCTACCGCTCCCTGGGACAGAAGCAGCAGGTTCAAATTGATACATTCGTCCAGGCAGTGCTGCCAGGCGATTATTTGTTGCTGTGTTCAGACGGTTTATGGGAGATGGTCCAGGATGATGACCTCATTGTAAAATTGATCACTTCATCTAACAATCCAGTCGAAGCTTGCCAGAAACTCGTTGAGGCTGCCAACACGGCAGGTGGAGAAGATAACATTGGCGTCGTGGTGGTAAAAGTATCCGGATGAGCATACCAACAAAATCTTCGTGATATTGGCAGGCGAACCAAAGCTAGAAATGCATCTTTTTCCTGGTTTTATCCTCAACCACCGTTGCAGCATTTTCTAGCCGCTCGCACCGGGTGATCTGGTTCCATCAACCGCACCTGTCATTGGATTGGTGGTGAGCACACTGCCAAACAACGCTGTAGTTCACCATAAAATATCGATTATTTATCACTGCTAACAGCCTGAACTTATATTCCCATCATTAAACTCGATTGTGTACTGAAATGTGTGTAATTTTTTGTGTGCGTCTGCGACGCACACAAAAAATTACACAAGAAAATCTACACAATCTTAAACTCGAATCCACCAGGATTGAGGCTATAATTAAACAATTATTAAATGATGGCGCTATACAGGAATTCACTGATCAGGGTTCTACTGCCAAACAATCTTCGAACTTGCCAGTCGAATTCTTGTCACAAATATTCTAAGCACCCGGACAATGTTTTATATTCCTCAGTATTCTATTACCAATAACAAGTTAAGCAGGAGGGCACGAGAATGAGCACGAACTTATGTTCAAATTGTGGATTCGCGAACAAACCTCAAGCTAAATTCTGTTCAAGCTGCGGTCAGACATTACAAGCCGGTCAACAAGCTCCTCATGCGAGTCACTGTCCTCAATGTGGTGTTCCGTTACGAGCAGGAGCAAAATTTTGCCCTAGCTGCGGATTCACGACTGGGACGCTCGCCGCCGGCAAGCCGCAAACACCCGGCGCACCAACGCCCACAGCTGGCCCTCCAGGAGGTACTCAGTTTATCGACGCGCAGGCAGGTCCTTCTACCCTTGCCGTCCACTGGATGGGAGGACACGTTCAAAAACACCAGATAACCCAACCGATGTATAAGATCGGGCGCGCTCCGGATAACGATTTGGTTATCAACCACCCGGCAGTCTCTGGTCATCACCTGCAATTGGTAACCGATCCCAGCGGTTACACAATCACCGATTTGAACAGCACGAACGGCACCCAGCTAAACGGTCAGCGAATCACCCCAAATTCCCCTCAACAGTTACAGATTGAGGACGTTATCCGCATTGGGGATCTGACCGGAAATTCTATCAAACTTAATCTGGAGAGCCCAACCGGGGAATCCATCAGGACCCTCTCTTTAGGCAGCCTGGATTTATCAACCCAGACCGATATGCTCATCGGTCGTGATCCGAACAGCTACCTGCCGTTGAACCACCCGACAGTATCATTCCAACACGCAATGATCTCAAAACAGGCCGCTGGTCTCCTGATACGCGATTTGGGCAGCACCAACGGCACTTTTGTGAACGGCACTCGCATCAGCCACTCTCCTCTCTCAAGCAGCGATGTCATCCAGATCGGTCCGTTCAAGCTGGTATATGACGCCCAGCAGCAGAGCCTCGCTCAATCGATGCGCCTCGGTCACCGGTTAGATGCCATAAATTTGGGTAGAGAGGTCAAGAAAAGAGGAGGTTCTTTCTCGTTCCTCAAGAAAAAAGAGACCCTCTATATCCTGGACGACATCTCGTTTTCAGTCCAACCGGGCGATTTTATAGCACTCGTTGGAGGCAGCGGCGCCGGCAAAAGCACACTGATGAAGGCAATGAACGGCTTTGAACCAGCCAACCACGGTCGTATGCTCATTGATGGGGAGGCACTCTACTCGCATATCGACATGTACCGCACACAGATGGGCTACGTTCCCCAGGATGACATCATTCACCGAGAATTGCCGGTCAAGCTGGCTCTTTGGTATGCCGCCAAGCTGCGCCTGCCGGATGCCAAACCCGATGAGATCGAAAATCGCATCCAGGAAGCTCTCGATTCTGTTGACATGGTTGAACACGCCGATAAACCTGTCAAGATCCTCAGTGGTGGTCAGCGGAAGCGTGTCAGCATCGCTGTAGAGCTTCTCGCCAGGCCCACACTTTTCTTCCTGGATGAACCGACATCTGGCCTCGACCCCGGTCTTGAAAAGAAGATGATGTACGATCTTAATCGCCTGGCGGATGAAGGGCGAACGGTCATGCTTGTTACACACGCTACCGCCAACATCGAGCAATGTAATTACGTGTCCTTCCTGAGCTGGGGAAAGATGGCATACTTTGGTCCTCCAACAGATGCGACGGCTTTCTTCGATGCCCAGGATTTCGCTGACATCTACATGAAGCTCTCCCAGGAATATGACATGACAAGCGGGAATAACCCACCTCCAGAGCTGCAGCCTTACTACCAGCAACACGCGACAAGCCGCAATGGTTCGAAAGTCAGGTCAGGAGATTTATGGGCGGACCACTACCGCCAGTCATCTCTCTACCAGAAATACGTTGCCGGCCAGCAAAGCAGTCTAACTGCAGGTGGACAGCCCGGGTCAACACCCATTGCTGCCCAGCCGAAACGAGCAAAAGACTCAACCATTCGCCAGACATGGATCCTGGCCAGACGCATGTTTGACCTGATCCGCTTTGATATCCGCACCCTGGCCATCCTTGTATTGATGATGCCGTTCATCGCAGCTCTGTTTGCCATGGTCGCTACTGAGCGTGACATCGTTGATGGACTGCTAGTGCAGAGCGGCACCACTTATTCTGCGGCGGTAATCGATGAAGGTAGAGACGGCAGTATTTATGTGATGGAAAAAGAACCCATCGAAGAGGAAATAACGGCTCAACTGGAAGATGAGCCTCTTAACTCTGAAATGTCAACAACACCTTACCAGGACGCGAAAATGCTGCTGGTTATGGTCGCTCTGGCGATGACACAAGGCGGCACCTTCGCGGCGGCTTATGAAATTGTTAAAGAACAGGCCATATTCAAACGAGAGAGATCCGTAAACCTTAAAGTGTCAGCATATGTGTTATCGAAAATACTGGTGCTGGCTCTTTTTGCCCTGGTTCAAGTGGCTCTGGTTGTACTTATACTGGGTTTAAAGGTCGATCTGGGTTATGTAACGCTAATCCTACCAGAGGGCTTTATGGAGTTCTTCGTCACACTCTACCTGGCGGTGCTCGCCAGCATCTGTTTAGGGCTCTTCATCTCAGCTATCGTACCCAACACGGATGTCGTTTTGTACGTCATTCTGGCGCAGCTCTTCATTCAGATCATCTTGTCTGGTGCACTTTTTCCGCTCCCCAGCAACCCGGCATCCTACGCTACCCCCGGTTATTGGGCGATGAACTCCTTAGCTTCACAAACTAACCTGGAAAAACTCAATGATCTAGGAACCAGTTGTAAAGTTGTCGAAGTGCCAGAGATACCCGGTGTAGAGAGGCAATCAGATACCCAGGTAGTCTGCGCAGACGCCAATGCCCCCGACTCAGAAGATGATTTCCTGGATTCGATAGATTACAGTGAGGAACATATATTGATCACGTGGGGTGCTCTGGGCCTAAGTGCTGTAGTCTGGACGATACTTACAGTAATCGTACTCGTGCGTAAGAAGATAGAGTAGATTACTGCGGAGGAAAGTTGCCAGCAACGTATTGTCATTTATGCGGTAAGGATATCCAGGGGCGCGGCAAACGATTACAGCATACAAAATGGCCGCGTGATCTGAGTTTACAGGTATGCAAGGATTGCTATCAGAATAAACCGCGTTGCCGGATATGCGAACTGCCAATGGCTTCAGAGACGCCATTGGGGGTGTGTTCGACCTGCAGACAAACTTTACTCATCTGTCGCAGCTGCGGCCAACTCGTCACAGGTGATTACGTAGAAATTAATGGAACCGGCCCGTATTGCCAAACCTGTTACCGTAATCGACTGCCTTGTGATGTGTGTAACGCTCCATTGACCGATGAAAGCTGGCAGCTATCGGATGGTCGCCTTACCTGTGCACATTGTCACGCAACGGCTGTTTACGACTCGCAGGAAGCATCCATCCTATATGGTGAAATGAAGACGGTGGCTTTACAGACACTGGGTCTGCAACTCAATATACCTACCGGGCTTGCTCTCGTCGATCGTAAACAGCTGGCGGAAATCATCCGCCGGCAGACACAGGCCCAGAACAACCGCTCCGGATCAGAAGAACTTGATCCGAACAAGACTTTGGGAGTTTACACACGCCGGGGGATGCGGCGAGGGATTTACGTTCAAACCGGTCTACCGCGCACCCTAATGCTGCAAATCGCCGCCCACGAGTTTGCACACGCCTGGCAAGGAGAGAATTGCCCTTTGCTACGTGATCCGGTGATGCATGAAGGTTTTGCCGAATGGGTCGCTTATAAAATTCTGGAGCACTTTGGCTGTTCACAGCAACAAAATCACATGCGGTCACGAACTGATATATACGGCACGGGGTTGAACTGGGCATTAGACATCGAATCAAAAGAAGGCGCTCCTGGCGTCATAAATGCCTGCCTGACAGCGTAACGCCCTTCCATATCGACATGACCAACGCACATTCCCTCATCCTGACCTGCTCACTTGCAACACCGGTCATACCGGTGACCAGAGAGCCGCGCCTGGTGTACCTGCTCTTAGAAATCGCTGGAGGTGAGGGAAAAGGAGCTTTACCTGTAAATATCGGCCTCATCATTGACGGAAGCGACTCCATGCGCATCCGTCTGGTTACTGATGAACAATTCGCAAATCTGGCCACTGGAGGCAGGGCGCAAGAAGTAATGACCGATGGTGTGCCCGCTTACCAGATTACGGATATTTCCAACGAGGTGGTGAAAAAATTTCCACGCAGGATCGATTACGTCTCTGAGGCCCTGGTTATCGCCAGCGAATACTTACGCTCGACAGATCGTTTCTCATTAACGGCTTTCGCAGATCAAGCCATCAGGATGATCCCATCATCCCCTGGTTCAGACCGGTCTCGTCTATTGCAGGCCGCTCAGGAACTGGAGTATCTCAACCTGGGGGATGGGACAAATATGTCAGCCGGATTGGCCTCAGCATTCGATGAATTGAACCATTACAGCAATCAAAAATACGCCAGTCGGTTGATCCTGCTCACAGACGGGCACACCCGCAACGTTGATGAATGTTACGAATGGGCGCGACGAGCTCGCGAGGCCGGTCTGGCCCTGACCACGATGGGAGTAGGCAGCGAATTCAACGAAGACCTGCTGATCCCGCTGGCAGACTTAACCGGTGGGAACGCCTATTACATTGAATCGCCAGAGCAGATCCCAAATGCTTTTCGCACTGAACTAGGGGTAGCCTTCAGGATCAGTTATCGCAATTTAAACATACAACTGCAGCTACCGGGTGAAGTCGGTTTACGCCGCGTTCACCGCGTTCTACCAGAATTGGGAAGCTTTGACCAGGGACCGAAAACAAATGCTGCTTATCAGCTCCCACTCGGGAATTATGATCCGGCTATGCCTATGGCACTTTTGCTTGAATTCCTCATCCCTGGGTGGAGTACAGGTACTTACAGATTAGCAAACACATGGCTCACCTGGGAAGATCCCCATAAAACAGGTTCGATCGTTCACACGAACCAGGAGATACTGATCCAGGTGACCGATAATGCAAAAACAGTGCGAGATGAACGCGTGCTAAACATTATCGAAAAAGTAGGCGCGTACAAATTCGGTACGCATGCGCTCGAGCAAGCAGAACGTGGTATGGATAAGAGTTCGGCAACCATCCGACTACGGCAGGCAGCCACACGTCTCCTCAACTTGGGAGAAAATGCCATGGCCGACACACTGTCTCAACAGGCTAGTATGCTTGAACAAAGAGGAAACGTTGACCCGAACGCAACAAAAAAATTACGTTATGAAACTCGTCATCTGGTCAAGAAGACGGACAAATAAGGAGCGTTTTTATGTCGGAAGTATTAGAACTATCCAGTATGTGCAACCGCTCAAATGTACAGGTTCTGAATCAACCCCAACTGATATATATTCTCACCGAGCTATTTCCTGGGTCCAGCATGTCCAGAATTCGACTGCCTCTTAACTTCACCCTGGTGTTGGACCACAGCGGATCGATGGCCGGTAAAAAAATACGCACCATGAAAGAAGCCGTAAAGAATATCATCGATCAACTTGACCCAGAGGATATTATCTCCATCGTGACGTTTGAATCACGGACAACAGTACTCGTAGAGGCACAACCTGTAGCTAACAAGAACGAACTCAAGAAAAAGGTCGACCGTATCCGCGACGCTGGTGGAACCAAAATGGCGTCTGGGCTTCGTGAGGGGCTCAACCAGATCAGACAAAATCACGGATCGGAGCGCATAAGCAAGCTGATCCTGCTCACCGATGGCGAAGCAACAGATAAAGAAGACGACTCGCGTCATGAAGCCGACCAGGCTGGTGAGATGGGTATCCCGATAATCGGGCTGGGCTTTGGCAAGGACTGGAATGAAGATTTCATCATCGACCTTTGCGATCGCAGTGTGCTGGCCGAACCTGGTTCACAAACTGGCGTGGTTAACTATATTCCCTCCCCAGACCAGGCAATGAACATATTCCAGGAAGTCTACCAATCCATGCAGGTTGTCGCCCAAGACGTAACCATCAATATCCGCATGGTTCAAGGACTTGAAGCGCGTCGAATTTGGCAGGTTGTCCCGATGATCAAGGATATCGGACGCAGTGTTATCCAGGGTCGCGCGGTGGTTATTCCTGTCGGCGAGCTCGAAAAAGGTGGTGCGGCATATCTAGCCGAGATTATGCTCCCCCCTCGCCCGGAAGGGCTTGTACGCATCGCCCAGACGGACGCAGCCTACACTTTACCTGGAGGCGAACGGCAGCGTGAGGCAGTGGATTTGATCCTAAACTTTACCAACGATCCCACATCCACCGGACAACTGAACGGGCACGTGATGAACGTGGTCGAGAAGGTACAGGCATTTAAACTGCAAACCCAGGCTCTCGAAGAGGCGGAAATGGGAGATGTCGGCGGCGCCACCCAAAAGTTACGCCAGGCGGTGACAATCCTCCTCGCTCAGGACGAGACTGAATTGGCCGACCAGATGCAGCACGAAGCCGACCAATTGGAACAATCCGGCCAGATTTCCAGTGAAGGAAAAAAAACCATTAAACTGACCAGCCGCAAGACCGTTAAACTTTCTGACTGATAGATTCCAATCCAAACTAGTGGTCAGTCACTCTGATTTTGATGATAGCATAACAACTTGAGCGCGTTCTTGCGACCAAACAACGGGCACAAGGCTCTAAGCTACTTTCATCAGAACCACGGTGACTGAACACTAGTCAATATGCAAGAATTATAAAATCGCAAGAAATAAGTACGAAACAGGAGGCCACTATGACTAGCGCTTGCCCACATTGCGGAAAACCGGTACGCCCGGGGGCCAGATTCTGTGGGAGCTGCGGCAAAACAATGCAAGAGTCTAAGGTCACGCCGCCGCCACAATCCGAAAAAACCACCTGCCCTCATTGCGGTAAGCCGGTTCGTCCGGACGCTAAATTCTGCCCCAGTTGTGGCCAGTCTATCCCTGTGGCAGCCGCGGCGGTAGCAGCAGCAACACCACCTGATGATGCCGATTCCACCCAACCAGAGCAACAACCCCCATCACCTTCCGAGCCCGCCCCCCCGGATACGGCTTTAAGCCCTGCGCCGCCACCGAAACCATTCTTCAGCAGGTATTGGTGGGTCATCCTGCTTGTCCTCCTTATCTGTGTAATCCTGATTCCAGGAGGCCTCATTTACAGCCTGGATCCTTTCGATTGGTGGGCGACTGAAACGCCAACCGCCACAGCAATTGTGCCAGAATCCCCAATCTTAACTGGAACGGAGGAAGAAATTGCTCCAACCCAGACGGAGTCGCCCTCCCAAACCCCAGTTGATACACCAGCACCACCGACGGAAGAACCGACCAGTGAGCCAAGCGCTACACCGGAACCTGAAACAGAAACGCCCACATCCAAGGTTACAGAGACACAGGGAACCACAGTGACCGCCACCCAAGACGCCATACTGGATGAGGATTTTGAGGGCGATCTTCAAGAGAATTGGTTCGTCTGGGGAGATCCTCTACCTACAACCTTTGGAGCACCTGGTCAGCGTGCTCTAAATCTCGATGCTGACCCACGTGCCGCCGGGATTACATCCAAGGAGATCGTCACTGTTGCACCTGGATTGGAGATCAAATTCAACGCAGCCCTCAAAGAAATTTCTGCGGATAATATCCTCACATTCGATTGGGATTCAGGAACAGAGAGCCGCAACCCAGACGAAAAAGACTTCCCTGGCTCGATCCATATCCAAATCGATGAAAATGGCGCAAAGCTTGCCAGCATTTCGGATGGTCAGGAATGTACCCAAGAGCTAAATGTTTACGAAAACCATGAATACGCGATCATTTTCGAACAGAACCGAAATATTACCTTCCGTATCGACAACGAACAAATCTGTATGCTGCAGATCCAGATTCGCCCAGATACCGATGGACGCATATCATTCAGCGGTCGTGGCTGGGTCGTCAGTGTGACCGTGGGAGAAATCCGCTAGATTCAACAAAGATATGAAGAGACGAGTCACCTTGAGGTAAGCGGAGAAACTTCATGTCCCAAATCAGCACTTGTCCGCACTGCGGGCAAACTCACCGGGAAGGGGCACGTTTTTGCCCAACTACCGGAAGGGCACTGGGTCCTGAAGCGGCTGCACCCGTCGTACCGGAAATGCCCACCGGTCAAACTGGTAAACTGCCGCCCAGCACTCTCCTCAACAAGCGTTACGCTATCATCGAAAAAATCGGCCAAGGGGGTATGGCCGCCGTCTACAAGGCCAGCGACTCCTGGCAGCCGGGTGCGCTCTGGGCAGTAAAAGAGATGAGCGACACTGCCCTGGCCGATCCAGAAGAACGCGCATACGCTGTCCAGTCCTTTCAACAAGAAGCCAACCTGCTGCGTACGTTAAGCCATCCAAACCTCCCAAAGGTGGTGGATTTCTTTACGGAGGGATCGAAGCATTACCTGGTGATGGAATATGTGCCAGGCCAATCGCTCGCCGCTCTTTTATCCGAACGGCAGGATCCCTTCCCCGAGGCACAGGTACTTTCCTGGGCTTTACAATTGTGTGACGTACTTGCCTATCTGCATTCACAGAGCCCGCAAATCATCTTCCGAGACCTAAAGCCAAGCAATATCATGCTCACTCCTGGCAGCCAGATCAAATTGATCGACTTCGGGATCGTACGTTTCTTCAAACCCGGTAAAGCGAAGGACACCCTGGCACTGGGTACA
>Ga0209013_10000455_pt1 | contig 36132 bp, 29 predicted proteins | sample Cruoilmetagenom2_FD_187291 | JGI IMG/M metagenome (GOLD analysis project Ga0209013, IMG submission 187291) | Oil polluted marine microbial communities from Coal Oil Point, Santa Barbara, California, USA - Sample 2 (SPAdes) (version 2) | ecosystem: Environmental > Aquatic > Marine > Oil seeps ...
TGATGGTAGTGATGACGATGGTAGTGATGATGGCAGTGATGATGGTAGTGACGATGGTAGTGACGATGGTAGTGACGATGGTAGTGATGATGGTAGTGACGATGGTAGTGATGGTACAAATGGTGATTCAGGCAGCGGTACAGATGGTGGAAATGATGGAACGAATGACAATACCGGCAATGACACAACCTACGAATGCCTAGATGCATTTGGATATAAGGAACAAGCTACATGCTTTATTGAAGACGGTTTTTCACAATGGGGCTGGAGTAATGATTTTATGTACTCAGAAACAATAAATTATCAAACGAACTATTCCTATAGGATGCCTCTTTATGCTACTGCAATAGACTGTAATCTAACAGATGCAAAAATTATTGGGTATGTTCTTATTGACAATATCATAGGTCAAGAGGTTGTACTGGAGGCTGATATATCATATGTAATTACTGATGCTAATTATGAATTAAGCGAAATACGTTTATATGTAGGGTCAAACAAATATCCATTAGATGCAAATGGAGCCGAAACTGTTTTACCTTCTGAATATTACACATTTTCAGAATATAATGTAGATAGAACATCGTTCACATTTTATAAAGTGACATGGCCACTTGACACTTATGTCATACCATATGCTTTGGTATGTCCAATTGCGCAATAAACAAAAAATATTAATTAAATTTCGGAGAGGTTGTTAACAAACATCCTCTCTTTTTTTTTCTTGTAGTATAGATTTAATATTTTTGATAAAATTTATACACATGCAAAAAATTATTGATCGCTTTATTAGATATGTTCAGATCGACACACAATCTGATCCCGGTAGCACTACCACACCAAGTACTGAAAAACAATGGAATCTTGCCAATTTATTATTCGAAGAATTAAAGGAAATTGGTTTACAAGAAGTAACTATTGACGAAAATGCCTATATCATGGCAACCTTACCAAGTAATATAGATAGAGAGGTTCCAACCATTGGCTTCATTGCACATTTTGATACCAGTCCTGATTTTACCGGAACTAATGTGAAACCACAAATTCATAAAAATTATGATGGAAAGGATATCTTATTGAGCAAGGAAGAAAATATCATGCTCAGTCCTGATTATTTTGAAGACCTTCTGCTTTACAAAGGACAAACATTAATCACCACAGATGGAACAACCTTACTTGGGGCAGATGATAAAGCAGGAATTACGGAAATTATTTCAGCTATGGAATATCTTATTCAACATCCTGAAATTAAACATGGCAAGATCAGAATTGGATTTACACCAGATGAAGAAGTAGGAAGAGGAGCACATAAGTTTGATGTAGAAAAGTTTGGAGCAGATTGGGCTTATACTATGGATGGCAGTGCGGTTGGAGAGTTGGAATATGAAAACTTTAATGCTGCAGGTGCTGTGGTCACTATAAAAGGTAAAATTGTCCACCCGGGTTATGCCAAAGGAAAAATGGTCAACTCCATGCTCATTGCCAGCGATTTTATCAACGGATTGCCTAAAAATGAAATTCCTCAAGAAACAGAAGGATATGAAGGGTTTTTTCATTTACATGACATACATGGAGATGTTGAAAAAACAACACTTGAATATATTATACGAGATCATGACATGGAAACCTTCCTTGAAAGAAAGAAAACATTCAATGATCTGGCAAACAAGTTAAACGAGAATATGGGATCTGATTTCATTCAAGTAGAAATAAAAGACCAATATTTTAATATGAGAGAGAAAGTAGAACCAGTAATTCATATAGTTGATATTGTGGAACAAGCTATGAATAAATTGGGTATCAAACCATTGATTAAAGCAATTCGAGGCGGAACAGATGGATCACAATTATCTTACTTGGGTTTACCATGCCCGAATATATTTGCAGGAGGTCATAATTTTCATGGAAGATATGAGTACGTAACAGTTGAATCTATGCAAAAGGCACAGGATGTTATTGTAAAGGTAGCTGAACTAACCGCTGAAAAATATGTAAATTAAAAATTAATCAATTCGCTGATTTAAATAATTATATGAGTATTTTACCAAATATATCATGAGTATTTGGTTGGAAAATCGTCAAGCGTTTGTATGAAATTGATTAAAAACTAAAAGATATTTTCGATTAAGGAAAATTCTTTAGATAAAGTAATATTTGATCGACTATATAGAATAGTAGGTTCAATTGAATTTTTATCTAAAAATGAGGACGTTCCTTAAAATATACCCTCACAAATATTTAATTTACCTTCTCTGTTATAGAAAGGATGGTTAAATTAAAATTTCACTAAAAAACAATATTTGTTATTATTTATGAAAAAATTTTGATAAATAACTCAGTTCATTACTTTTGCATCCCATAATTTGATTTGATGAATAAAGAGTATTTAAAATCCTTAGAGCAAAAATACGGAAGTCCGTTATACGTTTATAATGCGGAAAAAATAATTTCCCAGTACAGAAGGCTCGAAGATGCGTTTAGTGGTGTGAATAATTTGAAAATAAATTATGCTACTAAGGCACTATCAAATGTTAGTGTTCTTAAACTTATCAAATCTCTCAATGGAAATCTAGATTGTGTATCTATTCAAGAAGTACAATTAGGCTTGGAAGCGGGATTTAGTCCCGATCAACTTTGTTTTACACCAAGTGGCGTCTCGATGAACGAGTTGGATCAAGCCGTTTCAATTGGTGCGAAAATTACTTTGGACAGTCTTCCGGTTTTAGAAGAATTCGGGATAAAATATCCTGACATCCCTGTAAGTATTCGTATTAATCCACATATTATGGCTGGTGGCAATAAAAAAATATCAGTGGGTCATGTTTCTTCTAAATTCGGTATTTCAAAAGAACATATGCCGGAAGTTTTAGAAATAATCAAAAGAACGGGAACGAGAATTGACGGTGTACACATGCATACCGGATCGGATATTCTGGATATAGATGTATTTGTACGGGGTGCAGAAGTCCTATTCGGATTAGCAAGAAATTTTGACGATCTGGATTTTATTGATTTTGGAGGTGGGTTCAAAGTTGCTTATAAAGAGGAGGACCCCTCCACCGATATAGAAGAATTCGGAAAAATAATGACCAATCGATTTAATGAATTTTGCAAGGATTACGGTAAAGATTTAGCTATAGAATTTGAACCCGGTAAATTTTTAGTGAGTGAATGTGGTTATTTTTTGGCAAAAGTAAATGTGGTTAAACCAAATACAAACACCATTTTTGCGGGAATCGATTCTGGACTAAATCATTTGATAAGACCGATGTATTATGATGCCTATCATCATATTGATAACATTTCGAATCCCATTGGAGAAGCAAAGAAATACACGGTAGTGGGGTATATCTGTGAAACTGATACGTTTGCAAAAAACAGACCCATAACTGAAATTCGGCAGGGAGATGTCTTATCCTTTAAAAATGCCGGAGCTTACTGTTTTAGTATGGCATCAAATTATAATTCACGTTGTCGTCCGGCAGAAGTTTTGGTATATCAAAACAAGGATTATCTTATTAGAGAAAGGGAAACCTTTGAAGATTTATTAAAACACCAGATAGACGTTAATTTGGATTTATAACAGCCAATTCTGATTCTGTTGGATCAAAATTCTCTTCCACAATACTTCTTACAGTGCTATTTAGATGTTTCATTGAATTATAACTGGAATGTTCCAATGCTATAACAAGTAGATCAGAATCTGTATATTGGGTAATAGAAGTGCTAAATCCGTTCCATTTCCCATGATGGTAAATTACTTTTTCAGCATTTTTGGTATCTATTCTAAAACCAAAACCATAGGGAACTTTTCTTCCATATATTGTTTCTCCCTTAGTATACATCAATTCCAAAGACTCTTCAGAAATTATTTTCCCACTATTCAATCCATTTATCCACTTGAATAAATCCTCACCTGTAGCATAAACATTTTTATCACCAACAATAGCATCATTAATTGTACCCCCGATTTCGGCATGGTATCGCCCTCTGTAAACGCGATAACCGGACAATTGATTAATACCTATAGAATCATTCTCAAAACTGTAAACAAATGATGAGTTCATTTGTAAAGGCTCAAAAATATTGCTTTCTAAAAAATCACCATATTTCATATCTGTAATTTTCTCCACGATGGATGCAAGAACAAAATATCCGGTATTCGAATAGTCAAAATTTCTTCCAGGTCTGAAAAATCTTTCTACATTATGATCCTCCAACATTTGCATCATTTCCTTATTTGTAGGTGCTTTTTCCTTTTCCCACTTATGTTCAGCCAACCAAAAATATTTTGGTAATCCTGAAGTGTGATTTAATAAATTTTTAATAGTAACCTCTTGGTATGGAAAATTAGGATAATATTTAGTCACTAAATCATCAAGATACAGCTGACCTCTTTCATAAAGAATCATGATAGCCGTTGCCGTAAACTGTTTACTTACAGAAGCTAATTGAAAAACTGAATACTTATCCAATTTGGTTTTGTCCTTAAAATCTGCGTACCCAACCTCTTTAGAATATAATAGTTTCCCATTTTTAGCTACTAAAATACTACCGTGAAAATCATACCTTTTATTAAATCTATTAAAAACAGAATCTAATTTTTGTGAAACTTTTTTCGTTTCTGACACTGAATAAATTGGTGTAATTAATTCTTTATCAATAGATTCTAAAGAAGTTTTAGGTAGTACAGCCAAGTCATCGGAACTTGATGCTGAAGTAGAAGTGGAAACAATAAAATTACTAAACAGTAATATTATACCTATAACCAAATATTTGAAATATTTGCTCATCTCTTAATCATTCGTTGTTATTTGTTAAAATCTTGTCGAAAATAGGAAAAAATAGCTATAAAAAAAAATGAGAATTTTCCTTTTCATTGACAATTACAGCTTCTTAACGAATTTTGTCCTGTTTATGTTGTACAAATATAAAAAATATCAACAATTATTATTATTTTTATACGGAGATATAAAATTGATTATCAATCTAATAGTTGTAATAAACTTTATTTAATAACAGAACAAACCTACGTAGAACTTTCATACAATAGAATTAAATTTAAAAGTTCAATTCATCACATTCTGTAACCTATGTAACTCTTAACTCTTTTTATTGGGATCGGATCTCACTTTTGTTGTTATATTATTCATTAGAAATAAAAATACAATTTAGAAGATAAACCATGTGCCTGCCGTATTATATTAGCGGGAATTGTATTTGCTCTCAAACCGGAAATGCAGGTAAACATGTTTCCATCTGAAATCCAAACATTAATGGTGATAACAAAAAAATCGGCCTGAACGATGATTTCAATCAGGCCGATTAATTATTCAATATGTGTCTTCTATTCTTTTACTGCAGCACTAACTTTTGTAAGAGATACTGCAATTGCTTCGGCATAGGTAAGGATAAGCATCTGACCAATATTTAGTTCTGTAATTAATACTTCATCTTCCATTGGAAGGGTTACATAGTTTCCTCTAGGCCCTTTAACAGTAGCTAACATAAGAGGTCGATTAAGAGCTTCAATCGAAACAACGGCCTTTACCATAGCTCCAACCACCGCTGCCGGATCCATCCCTTCTGGTGCTTTACCTCCTTCGGCCATAACAGTCAACGGTTCTGCTAACTCTTCCTCTGTTGGTTTGCGAAATTCAGCTTTCAAATATTCCCAATATTCGAAGGTCATCACATCTCCTACTGCTATTTCATCAAATCTTTCAACAGCTTCCCCAGCTGTTATGGTAACAAGTTTTCCATCGGTACCCTGAAGTGTAATATCGCGGGTTTCTTTTACTATTTCGGTAACAGTACCTTGCATGGCTACAAGATTCCATTTTTCTCTTGCTGGTCTGCTTTCTTGATCTTCCTGACTAAATGTGTTTGTAGATAATAACATAAAGGCAATTAATACAAGTGAATAAATTTTAGGCATTTTCATAAAGTTTGGTTCATTTAAAAGTTAATAATTAGTTCTGTCATGTCTATAGGGAAATATAAATCCCATCGAGGACTGTATATGGTTGCAAATATAATTAAACAATCTGAGCTAAATATTGAATTCACAAGTTTATATCTAAAGTTTTTAGCAGTCACAATCCTCCAGCCAGTCTTCAGTTTTGTATTATAAAAATAGACGTATATTTGCCGCTCTTATAAAAATGAAGAAATTATATCATCATTTTTTAAACGATTTATATGTCATTTAATTCATTGGGGCTTTCTCCAGCCCTGTTGAAAGCAATCAACAAAAAAGGATACGATCAACCATCACCAATTCAAGAGAAGGCAATACCTGTAATTTTAGAAAGAAAGGATATTTTGGCTTCCGCACAAACCGGCACCGGTAAAACAGCGGGATTTACATTACCCATGCTACAAATTCTCTCGCAAGGACAACACTTAAGACATCGCCCGGTCCGGGCTTTGATACTAACTCCTACTCGAGAATTGGCGGCACAAGTGTTTGCTAATGTAAAAGAATATGGTGAATTTGTGGATCTGCACGCCGCAGTAATATTTGGAGGTGTGAGTCAAGTTCCTCAGGTAAAACAATTAAGAAGGGGAGTAGATATTTTAGTTGCTACACCCGGACGTCTTTTGGATTTGGTAAGCCAAAATTTATTATCCCTGGCTAAAGTTGAAATTTTAGTTTTAGATGAAGCTGATAGAATGCTCGACATGGGATTTTTGAGAGATATTGAACGTATTATGAGGCTTTTGCCTCCAAGGAGACAAAACTTATTATTTTCGGCAACCTTTTCAAAAGAAATCAAAAAACTTGCCAATGGCATATTACATCATCCTGCACAGATAGAAGCAACACCTGAAAATACCACAGTAGAAATCATAAATCAAAAGGTTTATCGTGTTGCTAAAGCTAAAAAGACAAAATTAATAATTAATCTGATTACCGATGACAACTGGAAACAGGTTCTGGTGTTTACCAGAACAAAACATGGTGCCAATAAATTGTGTAAGAAGATGGTTGGTGCAGGAATTTCAGCTGCGGCTATTCATGGTAATAAGAGCCAGGGTGCAAGGACCAAAGCTTTAGCAGGTTTTAAGAATAATTCTATCAGGGTTTTGGTAGCAACAGATATTGCAGCCAGAGGATTGGATATTCCATTACTGCCTCATGTGGTAAATTTCGAGTTACCTAATATTTCTGAAGATTATATACATAGAATTGGAAGAACCGGGAGGGCCGGAGCAAGTGGAGAAGCGATATCCTTGGTTTGCGGAGAAGAAATAGCCTATTTAAGGGATATCGAGAAGCTTGTGGGCTTAAAAATATCAAGTGAGATTTTGGAAGGTTTTGAGCCTGATCCGAATGAACCTACTACACCAAAAAAACAGCAGCAAGGATCTCGTAGGCCTGGAAATTCAAATTCCCATAGAAGTAGAAATAACAGATCTAATAACAGAGGTCAAAAACGCAATAATAATAGAAGGTCTGACAATAGGTAGAATTAAATGACTTAAGTTCGAATCAAGAAAGTTAATTATTCTTATTTACTCTCCATTTCTTCCATGATAAGTGTATGTGGAAGTTCTAAGACACCCGCATTTTTCATAGCATCCGCAAGCTCCGGCGACCCCACAAAAGCCTCGAAAGCTTCAATTGTGTTCCAGCCATTGATCACGTAGGCTGTGTTAGGCTGCCCATGAATTGTTCCAACCGAGTAGTTTAACTCACCTGCTTTTTTCCTTATAGGTTTAAAACTGTCGAAGGCTGTTTTCCATTTATCAAAATCCTCTACTTTGTGATACATTAATGTTTTTATCATGACATTTTGTTTTAATTAAAAATCTAATATAGTTATACTTCCTTATAGTTTTATAGCAAAAAGGACGAATTGTATTATTTTCTGTCCGAAATCACATTTAAATTTATCAAAGCTCTTAAAACTATTCGTCCGAATAATCTTTTTAAACAAATCTTGTATTCCAACTGATAAATGCTCACTTTACATTAAACTGTAAAATAAAAAAAGACCCTCATAAGCAAGGGTCAATTTTACAATCAATTAATCTTGAGGTTAATTTTTGTTAAATATAGGTATCGGATTCGAGTTGTTCATTCATATTTCAAAGCATTTACAGGATCTGAATTCGCTGCATAATAAGCCTGCGAACTTACTGTAACTAAAGCAATTATCAATGCCAATAAAGTTGCAAAAACAAATGGCAACACAGGAATATCTATTTGATAGGAGAAATTGGTCAACCAGTTCTTCGCTAATAAATAAGATAAAGGCCATGCAAATATATTTGCGATCAGCACAAGTTTAATAAAATCTTTAGTAAGCATATTCATTATTTGGCCAACAGATGCACCTAATACTTTTCTTACACCAATCTCTTTTGTACGCTGCTCTGCAGTATATGATGCCAGTCCAAACAAACCCATTGCGGAGATTATTATAGCGAGAATAGTCAAGAAAAAGAACATGGTTCCAAAATTTTCCTGTTGCTTTAACAAGGCTCCAAATTTTTCATCTAAAAAAGTATATCGAAACGGATGCGAAGGTTCTAATTTATTCCATTCCTCTTCAAGATAATCTATTGTTGCATTCATACCTCCAGGAGCTATTTTAAATGAAGCGTACCAAACCCAATTATTTATAGATAAGATCATTGGTCTTATAGGTTGGTCAAAACCTTCAATATGAAAATCTTTTACTATGCCAATAATATTACCAAAGGCCATATCACCTTGCTGGTTGATAAATGTTCCCAAACGTCTTCCGATGGCATTTTCTATATTAAGATTCTTTACGGCAGCTTCATTCAGAATAAAATAGGGAATTGAGTCAGATTCCATCTCTCTGTCAAAATTTCTGCCTTCTAAGAGCTCAATATCCAATGTTTCCAGAAAATCATAGTCCACCTCCATATTCCACAATGGTAAATGTTCTTGACTGCCTTCTAAAACAAACATATTTTGGTTCGGGTTGTCTCCAGGTAGATAAGAAGATCGGCTAACGCTTATTACATTGCTGTTCTTTAGAAAAATATCTTTATAATTTCTGAAATTTTCTGTCATTTGATCAGTTTGAAGCGGCACCACGATCACTTGATCTCCTTTAAAACCGATGTCCTTGTTATGCAAATAAGATATTTGACTGAATATGATTATCATTCCAATAATTAAAATTGTGGAAGCCGTAAACTGAAAAACAACTAAGGTTTTTCTCAAAAGAGCACCAGCCTTGGTCTTAGTGAGATCACCTTTTAAAACAGATACCGGTTGAAATCCTGATAAGAAGAATGCCGGATAACTACCAGCAAAGATGCCATATAATAATGTTACTGCGATAGAAAATATAATTGTTTCACTAAGGTGGTCATTAAAAAGATTTAACTCAGTTTCCATTACATTGTTAAAGCCCGGTAAAAATAGTTCGACAAGAATATAGGCTATAAAAAGGGCGATAAAACTTTGTATAATTGATTCGGTAAGAAATTGAGTGATTAACATTTTTCGTGATGCTCCTGTTACTTTTCTTACACCCACTTCTTTGGCCCTTTTTCCAGATCTTGCCGTGGATAAATTCATGAAATTGATCCCTGCAATTAGTATCACCAGAAAAGCAATTCCTATAAATACATAAATATATATAATATTACCATTCTGCCTTATTTCCCAATCTTTATGAGAATATAAATGTATATCTTTTAAAGGCTGCAATTGATATTCAAATGTATTCCCTGATTCCATAAATTCCTCCACAGTGATCTTCAAAAAGGCTTCGACATCAGGTTCAATTTTTTTTGTAAAATTCATCGTCATTTCCTCTTTGAATTTATTAAAATCTGCACCCTCTCGAAGCTTTACATAGGTTTTAAAATTATTAGACATCCATATATTTCGAATATCGTTTTGTGCCATGAACATATCAAACTCAAAATGTGCATGCCCCTTAGGTTCTTTCACAATGCCCTTAACGATATAATCTCTCCTGTTGTCATAATTAACAATTTCACCAAATGCATTTTTATCACCAAATAATTTTCTTGCTGATTCTTCTGTCAGTACTAAGGCATTTTCTTCATTTAAAGCAGTCTCAGGATCCCCGTGAACAAACTCATAGTCGAATACTTTAAAAAACGTGCTATCTGCATAAACACCGTTTTGAATATATACCTTAGTTTGCTCATGACGTATCAGAATTTCTTGATTTACAGGATTGATTCGTGTTGCAGTTTCTACATCAGTAAATTCAGTTCTAAAAGCATTGGCCATTGGACTCGGAGAAACAGGAGCATCCATTTTTTGACCCATCATATTAGCCTTGATGCCAGTTCTATAGACCCGTTCATAACCACTCCAATGTTTTTCATAACTCATTTCATCCTTTACGAAAATGAATACCAATATGGTAACTGTTAAGCCTAAAGCCAAACCGAGAATGTTGATCAAGGCATAAATTCTATTCTTATTTAAGCTGCGAAAAGCTACTTTTAAATAATTCTTAAACATCTTTTTGAATTTTAGGTTAAATTGCTTCTTGAGTTGCCTTACTCTTCTTTTCTGAAATGATCTGACCGTCTAACATATTGATAACTCTTCCTGAATAACTTGCATCGTGAGCGGAATGTGTTACCATAATAATTGTAGTTCCAGCTTCGTTTAGCTCGCACATCATTTCCATCACCTCATTTCCATGTGAACTATCTAAATTCCCTGTAGGTTCATCGGCCAAAATGAGATGTGGTTTAGTAATCAAGGCCCGTGCAACAGCTACTCTTTGTTGTTGTCCACCAGAGAGTTGTTGTGGAAAATGAGATGCTCTGTGTGCTATTCCTATTTTTTCTATTAATTCATTCACTCTGGTTTTACGTTCAGAGGAACTTACTTTATTATAAATTAGCGGTAATTCGATATTTTCAAATACGGTTAGTTCGTCTATTAAATTAAAGTTTTGAAAAATAAACCCAATATTTCTCTTACGTACATCCGATCTGCCTTTTTCGTTGAGATGGCTAACCTCCGTCCCCCGGAATTCATAACTGCCACTTTCCGGTTTATCAAGCATGCCCAGGATATTCAACAAAGTAGATTTACCACAGCCCGATGGTCCCATTATTGAAACAAATTCACCTTCTTTTATATTAAAGGACACTTCATTCAATGCTGTAGATTCTACTTCCTCAGTTCTGTATACTTTCGTAAGTTTATCAAGTTTAATCATAATTAATTCTTTTAGTTAATTTTTATTGTTTCATAATTTTTAAATTGATCGTAAGAGGAGCTTATAAACTCTTCTCCCTCACTTAAGCCTTCCAAAACCTGATAGTAGCTAGGATTTTGATTGCCTAATTTTATAATTCTTTTATGCGCTTCTCCATTACCATCCAATACAAATACGAACTGGCCACCAGATGTTTGGAAATAATTACCTCTTGGAATCATTAAAGATCTTTTGGCCTTTGAGAGTTCCAACCTAACTTGAACGGATTGACCAATTGTTATTGCTTCGGGGATCTCATTAACAAATAATAATTCTATTTCAAATCTCCTGTTAACCACCTCAGGCAGTACTTTTTTTACTTTGAGATCAATCAATACACCGTCGAAAGAAAAACGAGCCAATTGCCCCGGTTTTACCATGCTTAAATAATATTCATCAACCTGCCCTTTAATTTTAAATCCGGATTGTACGTCAATTTTAGCCACAGTTTGGTTTCTGTTATATGATTCTCCTATTACAGGATCAAAGGAAGAAAGCATGCCACTTATAGGAGCACGAACCAACATTTTTTCAATATTCTCATGGATCATTTCTAAATTTCGTTGCATCATAGTTATAGATCGATTGATCTGTTCAATTTGAATTTTATTGTCTTCACCACTTTTGGTTACGTTTCGATCCATAAAATTCCGCTTCTCTTGTTGATATTTAAATTCTTCTTTTCTATCTATATAATCCTTTTTAGCAATAATATCCTTTGCGTATAACACAGAGTCTATTTTATAGTTCCTGGTTGTTTCCGCCAAACTGTTTTCACTGTCAATTAATGATTCTGATAATAATCTTTGGTCTTTTTCTAGAGATAATTTGAAACTTCTTAAGTTATTGATCTGCTCAACTATGGCGGTCTCTTGATTCATGTATCCTAAGGTTACAGAAGGATTACTCAATTGAACAAGCGGCGTTCCCTTTTCAACCCAAACACCATCTTCAATAAATATTTCATCTACAGTACCCCCTTCTAGAGTATTGATCAAAACCAGATTGATTGGTTCTATATCTCCATCGATCAAGATCATATCCTGAAAATTACCTTCCTCCACTTTCTTCACAGTAATTTTCGAAGCATCTAACTTATAGATTTTCTTATTTAAAGATCTAAAACCAAAAAATGCCAGTAATAAAAATACCGCGACTCCTCCAAGATAAATGATCTTTTGTTGTGTCCATTTTTTCTTTTCTATTTTCTTATCCATCCCCCTATGTTTCATATCAATTTGTTTCATTTTATGTATTCTTAATGGATATTATTAAAGTAAATAAAACTGTATATTATCTGCGATAAAAATTACGATGTTGATTATTATTGTGATCATGGTATTTAGTATTTAATATTTAGGTATTTATTTTTCACTTGACAAACTGAATTACCAGGTGCAATAAGCATCTTTATAGGTTTGCTATTTCATTCGAATGGGAAATGATGTAATAGGGATTAAAATTCTCAGGGAGATACATTTTTAGATCGAAATCAAAAGTGGCATCCTCTTCTTCTATTTCTACTTCAAAGATCTCTGATAACTCAGGCTGACAGCTTGGATCAAATCCAAATGGCAAATAATCCTTTGTGTCAAATTCAAAAGCAACATCCTCTTCTACGATTGCCATTTCATATTCTAAATCGAATAACCCGAAATAAGGATTAAAATCAAACGGTAAATAATCTTTTGTTTCAAATTCAAAGGCTTCATCCTGCTCTTCTATATTTAGTTCAAACTGAAATTCGTCATCGAACATTTGATCGTCTGATTGACCAACAAAAGTCTCGTCAATATTAAGATCATAATTTTGTGTGTACTGCGCAAATGCTATTAAACTAATAACTAACATGCTTGGGAATATTATTTTTTTCATTTTTTTATATTTATTTGGTTATTACATCTATGGCAATGCTTATGCCAAAAAATACTTACAATTTAAATAGTTGATATACTGAGATTTAACAATTATAAGGTTTTTTAAATGTGTTCATTATCGAACAATCCATTGTTCATTATTGAACATTTTGTACATTAGTAAAAAATAAAATATCTCTTCTAAGATGGCAAAAACAAAGGCTACCATATTGATCATTGATGATGATGAAGATATTTTACTATCTGCCAAGTTGTTATTAAAAAAACACTATACCCATATCATTACACGAAACAACCCCAAGGAAATAAATAAACTAATTTCTACGGAGTCCATTGATGTGATAGTATTGGATATGAATTACAGAATTGGTTTTAACGATGGAAAGGAAGGTATGTATTGGTTAAAGCACATTAAAAGCATTCAACCTGATATGGTAGTTATCTTAATGACTGCCTACGGTGAAGTAGAACTAGCTGTGAATGCTATCAAGGAAGGTGCTTATGATTTTATTTTAAAACCTTGGACAAATGAAAAATTTCTAGCCACCATCAGTGCGGCCCTTGAACTAAGTAAATCGCATCATAAAATTTCTATTCTCCAATCTACCAATGAGAGTTTACAAAAAAATATCGATCAAAAATTTGGTCCTGTTCTAGGTAAATCCAATGCCATGAAAAAGGTAATGGATATCATTGACAAAGTTAGCGTTACGGATGCCAATGTATTAATTCTTGGTGAAAATGGTACTGGAAAACAGCATTTAGCAAGAGAAATTCACAAAAGATCTGAACAAAAAGATGGTCCATTTGTTCATGTTGATCTTGGTGCATTGACTGAAAGTTTATTTGAGAGTGAATTATTTGGACACAAAAAGGGAGCATTTACAGATGCACACGAAGATAAACCCGGAAGATTTGAAATGGCAGAAAATGGAACAATCTTTTTAGATGAAATAGGAAATCTCCCATATAATTTACAATCCAAATTGTTAACTGTACTTCAAGACAGGAAAGTGTCCAGACTGGGAGAAGGCATAGAAAGGTCATTCAATGCAAGAATGTTATTTGCCACAAATGCACCTATAAACGATTGGGTGGCTGATGGAAAATTTCGCCAGGACCTTCTATTCAGGATCAACACCGTCGAGATCGAGATCCCGCCATTGAGAATAAGACCAAATGACATTAAGGAATTTGTTGACTTCTATTTAAAGAAATTTAAGGAGAAGTATCATAAAAGTCATTTGAAAATAACAAAAGAGGCCTGTGATATATTAAACGCCCACCATTGGCCTGGCAATGTCAGAGAGATTCAACATACTATTGAAAGAGGTGTTATCATGTCTGACAGCAATGAAATAAAAGCATCCGATTTCAATCTTTCAGATATACCATCAGCCTCGAATAAGAAGCAACAAGAATTCGAAAGTTTAAACTTACAGGACATAGAAAAAATATTGGTTGAAAAGGCATTGGAAAAACACGATAGCAATATTTCTAAAGCAGCAAAGGAACTCGGATTAACACGTGCAGCCCTATACAGAAGATTAGAAAAATTCAACCTTTAGATAAAATATATTGATCAAGAAATTTACCATACAAGTCACCCTAAGAATATTTACAATTCTCCTATTTTGTGTTTTGTTTTCTTTTTTTATTCTAAAAAATATTTGGTTTAGCTCAGCTGGTATAGGATTATTGATCGCTATTCAAGTTTATTTATTGATCAGATATGTAAATAATACGAACTACTCCTTAGTGAAGTTTTTGGATGCTTTAAAAACTGAGGATTACTCAGTGTATTTCTCTCCATCGAAAAAAGGGGATTCATTTGCAAAAGTTTATGACGATTTCAATTTAATAATCAAAATATTCAAACGAAATAAAATTGAAAAAGAAGCTCAGTATAAGTACTTTAAATATATTTTAGAACATGTTAACTTAGGGATAATTTCAATTAAAAAGGAAGATCTATTCAAAGACCATTCTGAAAGTGAGATATTGTTCCTCAACAAAGCGGCTTCTGATATATTACAAGTACCAAAACACAAATACTGGCACAGATTGGCAAATCATGTTCCTTGGCTGGTAGAAGAAATTAAAAAAATTAGTGATGGAGGGAAAGTATTGGTTGATTTTGGAGATGAGATCAGAAGAAAGCAATTATCACTTGAGGTATTGGAGATACAATTATTAAATGCTCCTTATTTGATAATTACGTTTCAAGATATAAGATCGGAAATTGAACAGAAAGAAATTGAGGCCTGGCATAATGTAATACGAATTTTAGCACATGAAATGCTTAATTCATTTACACCGGTTAGCTCTTTAGCCTCCACTATTAAAACCCTTACGGAAAAAGATAATGGAGGTATTGAATCTATGGAGAACATTGATAACGAAGACTTACAGGATATTAACAAGGCCGCAGCTACTATTAAAAAAAGATCTGATGGATTATTGGCTTTTGTAAAGGATTATCGAACCATATCCAATGTCCCCGTTCCTATTTTAAAGAAACTAAATGTAAAACAATTCTTACTTGACATCACAACATTAATGTCAGCAGCAACAAATGCTTCAAAAATTGAGCTAAAATTAATGCCAATTCCAGCAAATGCGACTATCCTGGCAGATTCTAAATTAATAGAACAAGTAGTAATCAATTTAATAAATAATAGCATTTATGCCCTCCTAGACAGAAGTGAAGCCATTATTAAACTGAGTTGTAATGTTGAAAATGAAAATACTTTTATTATCGTCTCAGATAATGGAATTGGAATAGAAGAAAATATTTTAAATCAGATATTTATTCCTTTTTATACCACAAAAAAAGAAGGCTCGGGTATAGGGCTTAGTCTTTCTAAAAGCATTCTAAAAAAGCATGGCGGTAATTTATTAGTAACTTCCGAGGCTGGTAAATACACTACTTTCTCTTTAGTCTTTAGAAATTAATTTACGCCGGACAATTAGGGAATAACATATGATATTCTATCCACCTCAGTTAATCTAAAATATCCATAAGCAAAGTTATCCGGATTATCTTGATTTGTACAGTTACCCCTTAAGGGCGCCGGAACTGTAGAAAAAGGATCACCACTGGTTGCGCTTTGCTCAATTAATAGCCTGATATAATTAAAATACGTTTTAGAAATGCCATACAACTTAATATCAACTATATCACCTGGCTGTAACTCTGTCTCACCGGTTCTATCATTTTCAATTTTTTCATAAAAAACGGTTATTTCATTACCATTGGTAAATTCATCACTAACGTCAAGTAATGCTGGAAATAAATCATCCTGTGCCTGAAAGGAAACCAGATAATAATTCTCTACCTCAAATGGATCATCAAAATAAATATTCACTTCAATCGCATTTTTATCAAAACCATTCTGTGTAGACCGGTTCACTTCTTTTATATCAACAACAGGCTTCAAAGTCTCTTTTGCAATGTAAGTCTCACCGTTGTATACAACCTCTAAAGTATATGTTCTGTTTGGACTTGGTCTAAAAATTGATGTTGTATAATTCCCGTTATTTTGATCTATAAATTCAACAACTTCTCCATTGCTATCGTTGATTACTCTCACCACAGCTCCTGTAACTATGGATGAGGAAGTAGTATCAAAATATGGTATGGATTCACTTAACTTAATTGTTTGACTGTTTCCCAAGCTTCCCTTTTCATGATCTAATGAAGCCTCAATGACCAATCTGGATCCGGAAAATGGGACTTCAACCTCAATCACGTCTGTACAGGACGATAAAACCAAACTTATGAATAAGACTAAATGCTTAAATATTCTTTTCATTTACTTAAAATTTAAAATTATAAGTTACCGATGGTACTATTCCAAAAATGGCGGTTCTCGTTGCTTCATTCTCCCCGGTTTGTTGATTTTGTCCAAAAGTTATCGATGCCGCGTTCATTCGATTGTACACATTATAAATCCCAAACACAAACTCACCTTTCCAACGATTAGAGGGCTTTCTATTTGGTATGAATGTAGCAGATATATCCAATCTGTTATAGGATGGTAACCTGTTGGAATTCCGTTGTGCGTAACTGGCAATAGACATCCCCATATAATCGTATTGTCCATTTGGATAAGTAACCGGTCTTCCGGTTTGATAAACAAATGCCGCACTAAACAACCATCTTGCAGATAGTGAATATGACCCGGTAACCGAAAAATCATGAGTTCTGTCATAGGCAGTATTATACCATTCACCATTGTTAATACCCGGTCCACCCGCATTTCCCCCTAAAGTTCTTTGCTCAGATTTAGATATAGTATAAGCAAGCATACCAGTAAAATTGCCAGCAATTTTTTGCAATAGGAATTCCAACCCATAAGCTCTGGCTTCTCCATTCAATATAACCGTTTCTATATAGTTGTTGGCAATTAGATTAGCACCATCTATATAATCAATCCTGTTATCAATTGTCTTATAATAGGCTTCCACACTAAAATTGAGAATCTTTTTGTTAAAATCCCTAAAATACCCGATTGTATATTGATTGGATAGTTGTGGTTCAATATATATACCACTGGGTGTCCAAACATCTAAAGGGGTCACATTTGTTGTATTAGATAATAAATGTATATACTGAGCAATCCTCGAAAAACTTGCTTTAAATGAAGAAATATTACTTAGTTGATAGGACAAGGCCACTCTTGGTTCAAAATTATGAAAGTTCTTCATGCTTTCTCCACTGCTATTATCTTCTTCGCCTAATGGGATACCCTCTTCATATATTCCAGTATTTTCATTATAAACCACGGGTTGATCATTTTCATAAAGAGTCAAAGGTTCACCTCCAAGCCTTGAAAAGGCACTAAGACGTATCCCATAACTTAGATTGAATTTTTCCGAAATTTTTTGATCAGCATCAATATAAACACCGGCCTCAACCGCTCTTTTTTCATCAAGCCTGAAATAATTAATAGCCGAACTTTCTGATGTTGGTGTTATGGTTCCCGGATTAAAATTGTAATAAATGCCACTTAATCCAAAGTCCAGGCTAAATCTATCATTAATATAATATTCGAAGCCATATTTTAAATTGTAATTGTAAATGTCCGCAATCCAGTCAAATCCAACTACATCAATTTCTAACTGATATTCATATTTACTATATATCAATGAGAGGTTAGAAAATATTTTATCGCTAAAAATGTGGTTCCATCTCAAATTACCACTTGAATTTCCATAAGAATTGCTAAAGCTTGTCCCAAATTTAAAAACATCCCTTCCAAAGTAGCCTGATAAATAAAGCCTGTCATTTTCATTCAAGGTATAATTACCTTTCAAATTAAAGTCGTAAAAATAGATCGCATTATCCTTTAGATCCTGAGACAACTTTAGAAACAAATGCATGTATGAACCCCTACCTGCAACAATAAAGGACCCTTTCTCTTTAAACAAAGGTCCCTCAGCAGCCAATCTGCTGGAAATTGTGCCAACTCCGCCGGTAAGTGTGAATTTTTTACTGTTTCCATCTTTTTGCCTGACATCCAGAACGGATGAAACCCGACCTCCAAATCGTGCGGGAATACTTCCTTTGTATAGTTTTACATCTTTAATTACATCTGCATTAAAAATCGAGAAAAAACCAAATAAATGAGAGGCACTGTATATTATTGCTTCATCCAATAAAACCAAGTTTTGATCCACCGCTCCCCCTCTAACATTAAAACCACTAGACCCTTCACCGTTATTTGTAACTCCCGGCAGAAATTGTAAGGACTTTATAATGTCAACTTCCCCAAAAACAACAGGCATTTTTTTGATGGTTTGAATATTTAGCTTATTAACACTCATTTGAGGTGTTTTAATATCCATTCGTTCTGATTCTTCGGCAATCAATACAACTTCATTTAGTTCATTGTTCGATTCAGTGAGTTCAAAGTCTAGTTTTTGGTTTGCATCCAAGACAATGTCTTCCATCAATTCATTATACCCCATGTAAGAAACTATCAAGCTATAAGATCCTTTGGGGGCTGTTAATGAATAGAAGCCGTACTCGTTTGTTAACACCCCGATAGTGGTGTTTTTAAAATAAACAGAAGCGCCAAATAATGTTTCCCCATTCTCGGAATCCTTTATTGTTCCGTTTATTGTATAATTATCCTGAGCTGATAATAACGAAGTGAACAAAATAAATAGCAAAAAAAAATGCTTCATGCCTACTAATTAATTTTTTAAATACCACTTGCAAATATATTTTATTCTTTTCGTTCTTATGTGAAATAATCTATATAAAAAAAATATCTATCAATTGAAGTGTATTCCGATGAATATCATACAAAGTAAAATAGGAACAACATTAATTTAACTATCTAATAATAGGCTAATTATGGGATACAACTATATTAAATAATACAATCTCCAAATATGGATCACATTGGATAGTTGGTCTTACAGATTATAACTTTAGAGCTGTTCCAAAAAGTGATTATACTCAGAAAAAAGATCATTTATTTGAGCATCCTTTAAGTCAAAATTTTCAAGTGAATAGTTGTGATATCCATGCTTCTCTTTAGGATTTTGAGTTATAAAACGTTCCATTTTTTTTTGAGAAGATGCAGACAGCTCCCAACCAAACTTATTGTATATATTTCTTAATGCATCCATCTGGTCATTTACAAAATCTTCAAATCTAATATCAATAATTTGATCTTCTTTACTTAGTTTCTTTCTGCTTTCAAGGAATTTATTAAAATAGGAACTCCAAATCTTCGCTTGTTCCTTACCTGTACGTACTGGATCTTCCTCATTGCTGTAGAGTGAACGAAGTGAAGATATAAGACTGGCAACTGATGGCACCACTCTACTTGGATGTCGATGTGTCATGATTATTCGAGCATCAGGATACACCTCAAATATTTCAGGTAAACGCATTAAATGAACAGGTGATTTTAACAACCAACGATCCGATCTTACACCTCCGGATTGTAAATATTGTAAAAACCGTTTATGAAAACGCATGGTATTCAATCTATCAGCTTCCTTATAGAACCAATTCAAATAGCTTGGGACATAAAATTGCGCTGTAAATTGAAAACTGTTAAAATCAAAGGCATTAATACTTACACATTCTTGTGGAGAGGCTGCTGTTATAAAATGTTTTTTTTTAAAATCAGGAACTAATTTAAAAATTTGCTTCAGCTCTTTCACAACTTTCTTCAGTTGTTTATTATTGTTATAATTTTCTGGAGCTGGTACCGGAGTTGGCAATAAGCACTCCCACACCAGAGGTGAACGGTGATTTTCATCTTCATGCATCAATGCATGCAAAATAGTAGTACCCGTTCTGGGCATACCAATAATAAATATGGGTTGTTCAATTTCAATCTGCTCTATCTCAGGATTACTACTCAGATATAGCTCAATTTTAAGACGTTCGGTTAAAGTTCTTTCAAAAAGTATTTTAGCAGCTAAAACACCAAATGTATTCAATTGTGCTTCTCTATTAACAGAATCAATAACTTTATGAATAGCTTTTTCTATATGTTGAGGTAATTTTTCTTTGTAATTGGCCTTCTTTTTGGCTAAGAAAATAATTTTATCGGCATTCAATCTTAAAGGGTCCAAGCCCAGAAATTTTATAATTTCTCCAGCTTTATTTATCCCATTATACAGAGAGGTCCTTTTTATATAAGTCAATGAATCTTTAGCCAAATCAAATTACCTTAATTGGTTTAACATAAGGGTCCAGATATATTTTATTTACTCCGGATATTCTATTCTTAGATGATATATATTGTGTAGTTTCTTTTTTACAACTTTTTTGATTGTTTCAATTTCTTTAAATGTAATATCAGAATTCATAAATTGGCCATTGCTCATTTGACCGTTGATCACTTTTTCAACCAGATCATCAATTAGTAAGGCGGTTGGTTCCTTTATACTTTTTGAGGCAGCTTCACAAGCATCACACATCATTAAAATAGCAGTTTCTTTTGAAAAAGGAATTGGACCCGGATATCTAAACTTTTCCATATCTACCTGGCCCATGTTCAATTCTTCCTGTTTTTTATAAAAATAGTATACAACGCTAGTTCCGTGGTGTGTGCGAATAAAATCAATTATTCTGTCGGGCAATCTATGTTTCTTGGCAATTTCAATTCCCTTTATTACATGATTTATTATAATATCTGCAGAATCTAATGGACTTATTTCATTATGAGGGTTTACATTTGTGCTCTGATTTTCAATAAAATACATCGGATTAACCATTTTACCAATATCATGAAACAGCGCACCCGTTCGAACTAACATGGCATTAGCTCCTATTTCATTGGCAGAGGCCTCTGCCAAATTCGCTACTTGCATGGAGTGTTGAAAAGTTCCCGGTGCTTTTTCATTTAATTCACGAAGTAATTTAGAATTTGTATTACTCAACTCCAAAAGTGAAACATCGGAAACCAGATTGAAAACTTTTTCATAAATTAAGATCAAAAACAGAGATAGAAATGCTAAAACACCATTTAAAGCGAACATACCAAAGTAACCCCATTTCAATTGAGAGGCATTGCCTTCTTGTATAATAGAAAATGCAAAATATGCCAGGATATAAACTGACGTGATTTTAAGAATAGAAATAAATAAATTTGCCCTGCGATAAAGTTCAGATACCGTTAAAATAGTTACAATTCCTGCTATCGTTTGTAGAAAAATAAATTCAAAACTATTCGGTACTATAAATCCCAGTATAAGTATTGTAACCACATGAGCAAAAAGGCCTAAACGTGCATCAAAGAAGGCTTTAAGAACTATAGGGAGAATGATTATTGGAGCCACATAAATGTAACTCACCCAATATTTTTGAACTATTGTAACCATTAAGATGATTACTAATATATTAAAGAATATGAATGTAAGTTTCGTGCTATTCTCAAAAATATCAGCTCGATAGTTCTTCAAAAAAAGTAACAGCATTAACAAAACCAAAGCCACTAAAATGGTATAGCCAATAACAATCCAATAGTAGTTTGATTTACTCCAGAGTTGCGAATCATATTCGGTTCTCAAGGAAGTTAATATTTCATAATTCTGACCTTCTACTACATCACCTTTTGATATAATTCTTTCATTTTCAGATACCAAACCCTTAGTAACCGCGATATTTTTTATCTCTTCGTCAACAATTTTTTGTGTAAATTCATCATCGTAAAAAATATTTGGTTCGATAATATCAAAAAACAAAGTAGTAAATTTGTCTTCTAGAGGTCTGTATCGGCTTTTAGCAAAGTACCTTTGTAGTTCAGGTACTAAAATTTCTGTTGTAAACAAATTATCAGACAAAATATCTTTCGCTTCCGTACCTTTTCTAACCGTTATTAAGGTGTTCTTTTTAATCTTGCTATTGTCCGATTTATTTAGGAATCCATTCTTGTAGACGTTGGAAATAAATTTTGCCCCAAAAGATCTGAGTTGATTTTTATTGAATTTGATCGCTGTAGAGTCCTCTAAAATAATTGGAATTTGTTTTGCATAATTTTCTTTTACTTTCTCAACGACCTCATCCCTTTGTGTAAAGAATAATTGCTTATTCGCTTCAATTTCTTGCGATTCATTACTTACATCTTCCTCTGATTTTAGTATGGCAAAATCAAATGGCGCATATAAATTTTCATATTGCCAAGGTTTTCCTTTTTGTATATTATATTTGAATTGTCCTCCTTTTGGGAATAAATAAATAATGGTAATTGTAGTTACCAAAAAAAGAATGACTTTATAGATTAAGGAATTATTTTGATAAATTTTATTGATAAAATCCTTCATAAAAAACAATTAATGTGTCAAAAGTAAACAATTTTATATCTAAACTTAATTAATTATTTTTTTAACATATCTTCCAATCTAATTGGTGTTTTCAACTTTATCCATTTCTCATAAGTTGTATAGCCAATTTTTTTTTGTAGTGCTGCGGACTTATCTAATATTCCTTCAATAATTTCATCGGGCATTATCTCTTTCGATTTTATTTCTTTATCTATTTCTTCAATTTGCTCCTGAACTACACTTTTTAAGTTTTCATTGTAATTCACTAACCATTCTTCAAACAGGTCTTCCTTTTCAAGATGATGATCAATGATCTTATTGGTCATCATGGTTCCATGGGCCTTAGACTCTTGAATATTTCCTCTTCCCGTTACAGCATTTCCTATAGCGAACACATTCGTAAACCCTTTAACCATATATCCGTTCTTATTTTTCATTTCTAAGGTGGAACCGTCGTATGGTAGACCACTGATCCTATCGGGTAAACTACCAATGGATGAAATTAACAGTGGTGTAATTAACGTAAAGGTTTCGTCTTTTAATGGAAGTATTTTACTGCCAACAAGTTCATTTTTTTGGAAGATAACGGCATGCAATTTCCCATTCTTTTCTATTTTCTCAATAGGAGATCCTAGAGGCACAAATTCAAATAGAAAATTACTGGCATACTTATGCAATAATCTATTCGAAACTTCTCTTGCTTTTTGGATACTCTCATCAGAATCATCGCGAGGTGTTTTCAACGGCATATCATAAGCGGTCCTTCGATATACCAAGGTCATTCCTTTTAGTCCCAGATCACTCAAGGAAATTTCTAATTCATCCAAAATCTTCAATATTCCTTTTTTCTCAAAGGTGAATAAATCAATATCTATCCCTTTCTGTTTAGATAATTCTTTCTGAACCATTTCAATCATACCTAGCTTCATCACATCCAAAGATGCTAAACCTCCACCGATGACAACTGTGCCGTCTTTGATCTCATATTGAATTCCATCATAATGAGGTTCATGTTTGTGATTAAACCAATGCAATAATGAATTTTGATAAATTAAACCATAGTCAATAAATTTATCTATATTGGAAATAGGCAAGGCTCTGTCTTTCCAGGCACCATTCGCCAGAATAACAACAGTAAATCCCCAATTAATCACAAGATCATCAAAATCGAGATCATCTCCAATTCTTACATTAGGCACATATCGTACATTAGGATGATTCAGTTTTAGATCAATATTTTTTTCTTGTTTGTTCCTAAGATTAATATGCCAATTAGGTAAACCATCCTCAATTTTACCATAAGGCAAATCATTCATTTCAAACACTACAACCCTATAGCCTTTTTCTGCCAAAATAAAAGCTGCTTCTGAACCAGATATTGACCCTCCAATTATTGCTATATAATGCTTTTTGCTTTTGTTGTCTATCATAAAAATTAATTCATCATTATACTTTTATAAATCTTTTACAATTTAACAAATTAAATCTTTTAAATGCAAATGAATTGTTTGACTAAAAATAATTAATTTCGTAAGATAATTTATAAGCTAAATTAAATCACACTAAAAGTAAAAATAATGAGAGAAGAAGTAGTAATTGTATCTGCGGTAAGAACACCACTAGGCAGCTTTATGGGAACTTTATCTAGCATTCCTGCACCTAAATTAGGTGCAATAGCAATTAAAGGTGCTTTAGAAAAAATAAATTTGGATCCCAAACTCGTTGACGAGGTTTTTATGGGCAACGTTCTGCAAGCCGGACTTGGTCAGGCTCCTGCTAAACAGGCTGCATTATATGCTGGCTTACCGAATTCCATTCCTTGTACCACAGTTAACAAAGTGTGTGCATCTGGAATGAAGTCTATTGCATTTGCAGCTCAGGCGATACAATGTGGAGATGCGGATATAGTTATTGCCGGAGGTATGGAGAATATGAGCCAAATACCTCATTATCTTTACGGTAGAAACGGACAAAAAATTGGAAATATTAGTGTGGAAGATGGTTTGTTAAAAGATGGCTTAGTCAACGTATATGATGGAAAACACATGGGAACTTGTGGAGATGCATGTGCCTTAGAATATAACTTCAGCAGAGAGAACCAAGATGAATTTGCAATTGAATCTTATAAGAGATCTGCAAAAGCATGGAAAGAGGGTAATTTTTCAGAGGAAGTGGTTCCGGTTGAGGTACCGCAACGAAGGGGGAATTCCATTGTTATTACAGAAGATGAGGAGTACAAAAATATAAAAATGGAAAAAGTGGCTTCCTTAAGACCTGCCTTTAATAAAGAAGGAACTGTAACTGCCGCTAATGCTTCCACTCTCAATGATGGTGCCGCAGCCTTAATTCTAATGAGTAGCGCAAAAGCAGACGAATTAAACATAGAACCTATGGCAGTGATCAATGGATATGCCGATGCTTCTCATGAACCTGAATGGTTTACTACCGCCCCGGCTAAAGCTATTCCAAAGGCATTAGCAAAAGCAGGTGTATCAAAGAATGAAGTAGATTTTTATGAGCTGAACGAAGCCTTTTCTGTTGTAGGGTTGGCAAATATAAAACTGTTAGATTTAAATCCGGAGAAAGTTAATGTTAATGGTGGTGCGGTGTCATTAGGTCACCCCCTAGGATGTTCCGGAGCCAGAATTATAGTTACTTTGTTAAATGTATTAAAACAAAACAACGCAAAAGTTGGTGTTGCCGGAATTTGTAACGGAGGTGGAGGAGCAAGTGCCATGGTAGTTAGTCTGATTTAGATTATATTGCATTATTTAACTTTTAGAAATTCAACAAAACAGTTAATGAAATTAGGAATTGGTAATTTAAACAGCATTGCTATACGAAAAGAGGCAAGTGATGTTAGTGAAATGGTTTCACAACTGTTATTTGGCGAAACTTTTAAAGTTATTGAATCTGATAATAACTGGATCAAAATTATTTTAGATTTTGATTTTTATGAGGGCTGGGTTCTCAAGAATCAAGTTTTGCCTTTGGATGAGGAAAATTATAAAGACCTAACAAAAAACAATACTACCGTTTCAAAGGAGCTAATTACCTACATTTCAGATCAAAATAACAATCTTCAAATAATCAGTTTGGGGGCATCTCTCCCTCTTTTTAAAAATAATACATTTAGATTAGTAAATGACCTGTTCGATTTTGATGGGTTGACAAATTCTTTTCCATTGCCAAAAAATGAGCTAGTAAGTATCGCTTATATGTATTTAAATACACCATTTTTATGGGGTGGCAGAACTCCTTTTGGATTGGATTGTTCCGGTTTTGTTCAAATGGTGTATAAAATTATTGGTTATCCCTTACTTCGGGATGCATCAGGTCAGGCGAGTCAGGGCGAGGTTCTGAGCTTCATTGAAGAAAGTGAACCCGGAGACCTTGCCTTTTTTGACGATGATGAAGGTGAAATAATCCATGTAGGAATTATCTTAGCCGATAATCATATTATCCATTGTAATGGCAAGGTGAGAATTGACAGGCTCGACCAAAGTGGCATTCTTAATGTCGACACCAAACGTCACACCCACAAACTAAGGGTAATGAAACAAATATTTCGTTGATAGTTTTTGTTTGTTTGTCCTAGATAAACATATTAAAATTATGTTTATAAACTTAAAATAAAGAGCAAGTGAATTTGACGAAGAAGTTCTTTCCCTTAGAATCACTATCACTTGAAATAACTTATTTAAAACCCGATTCACAAAAAAAATTAATTCCCATAAGCTGTTAATACAAGCTTTCTGTTTCCACCATAATTTCTGTGTTCACAAAGATATATCCCTTGCCAAGTACCTAGATTTAATCTTCCATTAGAGATTGGCACTTGTATTGAGCTACTCAGCAGGGATGCCTTAAGATGGGCCGGCATATCATCTGAACCTTCATAATTATGAATATAATACGGCATATTTTCCGGAACCATTTTATTGAAATGGCTTTCAAAATCTTTCCGAACAGTTGGATCAGCATTTTCATTTATTGTTAGACTTGCTGAGGTATGCTTTATAAAAACTTGTAATTGACCCACCGTAATTTTACTAATTTCAGGGATGCCTGCAAGTATTAAATTTGTTACCAAATGAAAGCCTCTATTGAAATGTGGTAAACTTATTTCTTTTTGATAAAATTTCATGGTTCGAACGATTATGCAAATTTTATGTTAAAAATACAAAAGAGGTTTTAATTAATCATTATAGTTTTATTTTTGACGAAAATAAAATATTTAAATTATGCAAAAAGCTCTTTTAATCTTGCTAGTCTTAACAATTATAGCTTGTTCTAAAGAAGAAACAAAAATTGATTACGTCATACTAACTGGCAAAATAGAAAATATTAATGGCCCAACATTGTCAGTTCGTAGCAGTGTGAAGGTTCTAAAAGACATTAGCGTTCAAGAGGATGGTACATTTATAGATACAATAAAAGATGTTCAACCCGGATACTACATTTTTAGATACAATAATGAGACCTCTGGTTTTTATTTGAAGCCAGGCGATAATTTAAATTTATCTCTTGACACGAATGAATTTGACGAGTCGATTGTTTATAGCGGTATTGGGAGTACTGAAAACAATTATCTCGTTCAAAAATTCTTAAAAGATGAAGGGTTGGGTAAATTGGGAGCATATCAATATCTAGGCACACTAAATGAAAATGATTATGTGAAGATCGCTGATTCTGTAAAAAAATTAGAATTTGAATATCTGGAATCTCAAAAAGATATTGATCCGGATTTTAGAGTTTTAGAAGAAGCCTCGATTACTTATAATTGGGTAAATAGACTGGATCGATATGAACTGTATAGACGACATGTAACAGAAGAAAAAGATTTTGAGGTATCAGAGAATTATCCGGATTATAATAGAGGTTTAAATCTGGAGGACGAAACTTTATTGGGAATTAATGATTATAGCGCATACCTGATCAGTTATTATAATAAAAAAGCGAAGGATTTGGCGCAACAAAATAATACTGCAATTGATATTACCTATCTAAAAACCCTCAATAGCGAAATAAAATCGCCTGTTATCAAGGAAAAATTGTTATATGCGGCGGCTAGATCAGGCATCTCCTATACAGAATCCGTACAAGATTACTACGACGTTTTTATGGCCAGTTCAACTGACGATGTTCACAAAGAAGATATAACAGAGAAATACAAGAAATTGATCAAACTCAGCAAGGGGCAACCTTCACCAAAATTTGTTAACTACGAGAACTATAATGGTAGTAAGACTTCGTTGGACGATTTAAAAGGTAAATATGTTTATATTGACGTATGGGCAACATGGTGTGGACCATGTATAAGAGAGATCCCTTCCTTAAAAGAAGTTGAGAAAAACTATCATGAAAAAAATATAGCCTTTGTAAGTTTGTCTATTGATGCTAAAAACGATCACGACAAATGGATAGAAATGATCAAAGAAAAAGAATTGAGTGGTATTCAGATATTTGCAGATAATAACGGGAGATCTCAATTTATTACTGATTATGGGATTCAAGGAATTCCAAGATTTCTTTTAATTGATCCCGAAGGCAATATTGTTAACTCAAATGCACCACGGCCGTCATCCTCTGAGCTAATTGAATTATTTAATGAGTTAGAGATTTAATTCTTTTATTAATCTACAATATATTGAAGTAAAACAACTAATTTTAAAAAGTTGAATATTATTTCAATATATATCAATGGAAAAAGACAGAAATTTTAATGTTCCCATCACATCATTATCAGGGAGTAAAATTTCTGTCTTTTTACGATTAACCAAAAAGTATGGCGTTGAAAAACGTTATTATACAAGATGGTTTAACAGTTTCCTAATTAGTTGTATTTGTACAATTTTCGGATGGTTCGATAAGCTCGTTTATGCATTAAAGCCTAAGCCCAAAGATTTAAAAGATCCTGTTTTTATAATTGGGCATTGGCGCAGTGGTACAACATTTCTTCACAATTTGATGTGCCTTGACAAGGCGGTTGGATACCCTACTACTTATCAGACAGTATTTCCAAACAATATATTTGCTTTTCAATGGCTCTTCAAGCCCATTGTTAAACTATTAATGCCTACTAAAAGACCGGTTGACAATGTAAAACTGGATGCCGATTATCCTCAAGAGGAAGAGTTCGCTCTTAATAATGAATATGTTTATAGCTATTATAATTGGTGGTATTTTCCAAATAAAATCAAATCAATAACAGACGAATACCTACTGGCAAGAACTAGTGATGCAACGGAAGTAGAAAAATTCAAAAATAACTATAAACGATTTGTTACAAGGTGTTTGATGAACACCAACGGAAAGAGATTTATTTCTAAAAATCCGCCAAACACAGCCAGAATTGACTGGTTATTAGAAATGTATCCCAATGCAAAATTTATTTTCATTCATAGAAACCCTTATGAAGTAGTACGATCGACTTTTAATTTCTACAAAAGTATATTGCCGCCATTACAGCTTCAATCCATAAGTGAAGAAGAATTAATGGAATCCATTTTATACACTTTTAGCTCGATGATAGAGAAATATTACTTGGATAAAAACTTGTTAGGTGCTGAAAATTTAATGGAAATAGCTTATACAGACTTAATTGATAACCCTAAACAAATAATAGCATCGATCTATAAGAACCTACTTCAGGAAGATTTTAGCAAAATAGAAGGTGCTATTACAAAAACGATTGAAAGTAAACATGCTTTAAAAAATTATAATTACGAGACAGAATATATTGACAGAATAAATAAATCGTTGGGTTGGATCATAAAAAAACAGGGATACAAACTTCAATAAAATCCCCCTACTTCTCCGTATTCACATATTCTTTTAAATTTTCAACGGTCTCATATGGGCCATCCACAATAAACATATTTACCAGCCATCCGGGATTACCTTTTCCGGGGTCCGTTAAAAATTGATAATCAATTTCAATTTCCTCATTTTCCATAGGAGTAAATTTCCAATGTCCTTCATTTTTTCTCAGCCTCACTATCTTTTTTTTCTCCGGAATATAATCGGGATTACCTGTAAAATTAATTGTAACTCCTCCTGTCTTAGAATTTTCCTCCATTGTAAATCGCATCACATCATCCCTATTACTAAATGGCCAGGGAACTTCTGCCTCAAAGTAATAATAGATCTCCCTCTTACTTACCGTCTCTAATATTTCTGCAGACTTCATATTAGATACCCATTCAGGATAGGAATCAATATCATACACCACCTCAACCAGTTCTTCTATAGAAGTCTTTACGGAGGCAACCACTCTAACTTCATTAATACTCGATCCGGCAGATTCTCGTATATATACTTTTATATTATTCTTTTCTTTTTTCAATTCCCATTCAAACTCCGATTGAAAATCTTTAGTATCCTGCAGTACGCGATCTCCATTTAAAAATAACACCATTAAAATTAAGGAATAGATTTTCATAAAAATCAATATTTACAATGGATTAAATTATCTTCCTGTTTAATATATTATTACAGTTGAAGCCTAAGAAATGGCAATAAAGTCATCTTATTTCTGGTAATAAAAATACAAAATTAATTAAAAAGTAATTAAAAGATCCTTTTTACGACTTAAGTTAAATCGTTGTTCCCTATTTAGTCCATGCAAGAAAATTCTTCTTTCTAGTAAGTGTCTGTCAGAAATCGCCGAGGTTGAGGCGGGCGCATTGCTGAAAATCAAGGAGTCAGCTCTAGCTAATGACTGTTTTCAGAAAAAGTCCAACGCTGAAATCGGTGTTTTCTGGCAGAGACTATTTAGAAATGTTTAACACTATAATTGACAGAAAAAGCATAAATTTGCACGATTTAAAAAAATAAAAAAATAAAATGAAAATATTAATAACATTAATACTTGCAATCACAATTAGCTCTTGTAGCAAACCGCAAATAAAGGATTATGTGAGTATCAAAGGCTCAATTGTAAATCAAAATAGTGATACTCTGACTATTTTAGGAAAAGATTTTAAGAAAGAAATTAAGGTCAATGAAGATGGAACCTATCAGGACACTTTGAAAGTTATCGATGGCTTTCATGGTTTTAACGACGGCGCATTACAGGCATTTGTCTATTTAAAAAATGGTTATGATATTGAAATGAATTTTGATGTCAATGACTTTCCAAATTCATTAAATTTTAATGGAACTGGTGCCGGTACCAATAAATACTTAAACGAAAAGGTAGCCTATATCAAAAAAAATCAGTTGGATAATGCCAAGGTTTACTTCGAATTAGAGAAACCGGAATTTGATGCACGACTGGCAGAAATTTCTACAAGCCTAAGTGATCTTTTAGAAAATGCAGATGATCTGGATCCTGATGTTTATAAAATGGAAAAAGACAATAACATAAAATTGGCTGAATATTACAATACCAACTTTGAAAGTGAACATGCCAAATTAATTGGGTTAAGAAAAGGAGATCCATCACCTAAGTTTAATTATCCAAATACAAAAGGAGAAAAGGTCTCTCTGGATGATTTAAAAGGGAAATATGTATATGTTGATGTGTGGGCAACCTGGTGCGGACCCTGTAAAACACAAATTCCATTTCTGAAGGAATTACATAAGGATTATAGCGATAAAAATATCTCTATTGTAAGTTTATCGATCGACAAAGCCACTCATAAAGATAAATGGTTGCAAATGGTAGCTGATGAAGAGTTGACAGGTATCCAAATTATGGCGGATAATGATGATTTTGCAACAGCTTATAATATTAGTGGTATCCCAAGATTTATATTAATTGATCCGGAAGGAAAAATTGTAGATTCTAATGCCCCAAGACCATCTGATCCTAAATTAAGACAATTATTCGAGAGTCTGAATTTATAATATTCTATAAATCAATAAAAAAGGTCATTTAAATATTTTAAATGACCTTTTTTACTTTATAGATTAACTTATTCAACAAGTTTAGAAACCATTTGTACGATTTTTCCCGTAGAGGAGTTCCATTCATCCAAAAATATTTTCCAGGAGCCTTCACCGTGAAGTTCTTCAAAAGTTTCCATAAAGGCATCATCAATGTCAAGATCAGACCATTTTCCGAAAGGAAAAACGAGAGCTATATCTCTTCCATCTCCTCCGCTGAAGCTAGTGTTATATGTATGAAATGAATCTTTTCCCATTTTTGTACTAGTGGCTACCGCTTTTTTCAAAGCTTCGTTAAATTTCTCCCAACCTCCACTATTTACATCAATATACCAAACCTGACTCAGTTTATCATTTTCGGAATCGGGGGCGGTAAACGATAATTCATCATTTTTTTTCCAAAATTCAACCGTTCCATAATACTTTACGAACGGATCTACATTATTAGACCAATCATCTGCATGTGCCCCTTCACCAGGTCGGGTTTCAAAATCACTAAACATTTTTGGTCCAGATATCCAAACATAGGATCCTGCCTTTGGTCCGGTCACAATTTCCCGCAGCCAGGCCTGATGGGTTCCTTCTTTATGAAACTTCTCATTATGTGCTTTTACAGCGCTCTCAAATTCTTTCGCCTTACCTTTTACAATTTTAATTTGTTCAGTACTGTACATATCGTACTTTTCTTTCATTTTCTGAGCAAGGGTCTGATCAGAATTAAACAGAAAAACTAATAATAGCATTCCCATTAAAATGTTTTTTGCATTCATGATTGATTGTTTTTAGTTAAAAATTAGTGATTAATATAAAATTATCTTTGTAAGATAATGAATTTTATTAACCACTAAATTAGATACATAGCTATATAGGTGTTCTACGTTCCTCTTCTTGATCAAATTAATTTTTAAATAAAAATTAAATTTCTCTTAATATTTTTTCAGTGGAAACCTGAAGACAGAATACCTTCTTAAATTATTTATGATTAATTATATATTAGCTCTGTTGGCCAAAAATAATTTATAAAATAGCTATATTTAACGCTTATTATGCTTCACTATGTTTTTAAACATCTTCATCGGATTGATCATGGTCGCAATTACTGTAGCAATACAAGCCTACGGAACGACCTATTGGTTAAAGAGACTCACAGATAAATTATTCAAATTGTCCTATGACAAATTCAATAAACAAACCTCAAAAATACTGATAATAACTTCTCTATTTCTTCTGTTACTAAATTGTTCTCAGGCGATTCTATGGGCATTGATGTATTTTTATATACCTAATATAACGGATTTTGAATCTCTGGAAAAAGCGGTATATTTCTCCTTAGTTACCTTTACCACTCTCGGATATGGTGATTTGACCATACAAACAGATTTTCGAATATTATCCGGTATTGAAGCCATTAATGGAATGTTGCTTATCGGGTGGTCAACTGCTCTGATGTATGCTGCCATGCAAGAAATTTGGAAAAGGACCTGGAAAAATGAGCAAATAAAAGGAAGCAAATAATTAGTTGGCATATGGAAGAAGATAAAATAGAAAAATCTAAAAATTCAAAAGACAATCAAGCGGAAAAGATTGTTGAAAAACCACAGGAAAAAAGTAATATCAAATATATTACTCGTGTTGTTTTAATTATTACTTCTGTATTTTTAATTTGGTATATCCTATCCGACAGACACACACCATATACAGATCAAGCTCAAATAAAAGGGCTCATCACTCCAGTTATAGCAAGAGTATCGGGATATATTACAGAAATAAATATAAATCTTCACAGCAATATAAAGGCTGGCGACACGCTGTTCGAAGTGGATAAAAGACCTTTTGAAATTGCCATTGCTACAGCAGAAGCTGATATTGATAATACAGCGCAATCCGTTGCAGCTACAACGGCATCCGTAAAAGCTTCAGCAGGAAAGCTCGGCGTGGCAAGAGCACAATTAGACAGAGCAGAACGAAACTGGAACAGAGTGCAAAAAGTGATGCGCGAAAATGCCGGAGCACTATCTGAGGCTGATAAGGACCAATCAGAAACTGCTTATTTTCAAGCTGTAGAACAAGTGGCCTCCGCAGAGGCAACTTTGGAAAGAGATCAACAGCGATTAGGCGATTCCGGCCCGGATAATCCTAAGATCAGAGCAGCAGTACAGAACTTAGAAAAGGCGCAATTAGATATGGTTTTTGCAACGGTTATTGCACCTACTGCAGGTGTTATTGAAAGTTTTGATATAGATATTGGTTATTATGCCTCATCTGGTCAGCCTCTTACCACACTTATTTCAAAAAATGATGTATGGATTCAAGCCAACATGAAGGAAAACAATCTTTCCTTAATGCAAGTAGGGAACAAAGTTGAGTTTACTTTCGACATTGCTCCCGGAAAGATTTATGAGGGAGAAATAAGAAGTATGGGATATGGTGTATCCATCGATGAGGGAACAAATAAAGGTGGATTACCTACCATAAGTAGTGAGAAAGGTTGGTTGGGAGATCCACATCGTTTTCCCGTTATCATTAATATTGCAATGAATGATGAATTGAAAAACCTTGTGCGACTGGGTGGTCAAGTAGATGTTGTTGTTTATACCGGTAATAATTTTATTCTTAATGCTATCGCAGGATTTAGAATAAGGTTAAATTCTATGTTATCCTATGTTAGGTAGATTGTCTAAAATAGAAATTTTTATTGCAAATTGGACGATTTCGATTCCCGTCTTGAGATATGCCTTAGGCTCGTGTTTTATAATGGCTGTGACCTCATTAATGAATTATGAACTCTCCTATTTAACATCTGTTTTGGCATTGGGTTATATGGCGCCGGGAGCAAAACCTCTCTCTTTTAAACAAGGACTAAAATTTATTTTGACTCTCTCTTTGATCACAGGTCTAGCTGTTATATTTAGTGAGTTCTTTGTTGATTATCCGCTGGTATTTATGCCACTTCTGGCTTTAGGGATATTATGGCTTTACTATTCCGACGCATTACCACTAATGGTCAAATTATTTTCAATTATAAGTATTTTGGTAATTCCGTTACTCTCATTAGAGGCCAGTGCCATTGGAAGTTTTGTTGCTGTTAGCTTGGTTTTCAACGCATTGATGGCAGTAGTGCTTTCGCAACTTGTTTTTTTGGTCTTTCCATTATGTGATGCTGATATACCTTTCGTTAAGCAAAAACAAAATGTACCAAAAAAAACAGACAAAGAACGGCTAAAATACGCTATCAATATTGTCTTTATTTTACTTCCCATGCTCCTGTTATTCTTTATTTTTAAATTATCCGGTGGGCTCTTAATTTTAATATTTACAGCAATTTTATCAATGAGCCCTGCCTTGGCAAATACCAAAGTAGGTGGGGGAATGATCATTGCGAATATTTTAGGAGGTCTATTTGCAATTTTGGCCTATAATTTACTGGTTGTAGTTCCGATGTTTCCCTTTATGATACTGATAACTTTAAGTACGGGTTTATTTTTTGGTACAAGATTATTTTCTTCTAATAAAATGGCCGCTGTTTTTGGATCAGGTTTTTCTACCTTCCTTTTAATTTTAGGCTCGGTTACATCTTCTGAAGAAGAGGCTTCCGATGAGGTTTGGACCAGATTAATTCAGATATCCATAGCTGTTATATACGTAGTAATTGCCTTTAGACTGTTAAATAATTACGAAAAATCAAAAGAGGTCAGGAAATTATGATGATGACAAAATCAAATATAGCCTGGTTAATTCTTTGGGGATTCATCGCATTATTCGTTTTGGAATCGTGTAAAGTAGGTGAGGATTATAAGCGAGAAGAACAAGAAGTTCCTTCCGCTTTTAGAAATGATTTCCCGAAGGATAGTAGTATAACGAATTTGCCCTGGTGGGAGTTATTTAAAGATACTGTACTAATTGATCTGATAAATACCGCCCTCATTGAAAATAAGAATATTCAAATAGCCGTTGCCAGAATGGAAGAATCTTTATTATATTTTGAGATTTCAAAAGCTGATTTCTATCCTAATATAAGTTATGGTGTTATAGGGTCAAGTAGTATTAATTCACAATCCTCTGGCACGACTAATGCCATCAGTCCGGTACTAAATGTTTCGTATACCGTAGACTTATGGCAAAAAATTAAAACGATGAACGAAGTGGAATTACAAGAATATTATGCCACCGAAGAAGCTTACAAATCACTTAATATAAGTATCATATCATCTGTTGCAAGAGCTTATATTTCACTAAGAGACTTAGACAATAGACTAATAATAGCGGAAAAAACAGCTAAAATTTTTGAGGACAATATGGATGTGATGCAAGCCAGATTCAATGCAGGC
>Ga0209013_10000456_pt1 | contig 36116 bp, 30 predicted proteins | sample Cruoilmetagenom2_FD_187291 | JGI IMG/M metagenome (GOLD analysis project Ga0209013, IMG submission 187291) | Oil polluted marine microbial communities from Coal Oil Point, Santa Barbara, California, USA - Sample 2 (SPAdes) (version 2) | ecosystem: Environmental > Aquatic > Marine > Oil seeps ...
CATGGACAGTAACACAATCGCCGGCAAGGTGCGTGATTTCATAGCAGCCATCAGGGAAAGGGTGGAAAAAATCCACAAGGAACAGTCCATTCTGGGCACCCGGCCGGTGGGCAAGATTTTTGTTCTCAACAACAAGACCCGGTTCAAAGTATTGGCCGATGACGGTGAGGGGCAATTGAGTATAGAGATCATGGACCAGGAAGGCGGGCGCGAGGCCAAGCTGGCGGCGAACGATCTGCTGGACGGATTGTACGTGGGCCTGATAGCCAGGGAATGAGTCGTCAAGAACGAGATTGCAGTCCAAAATTCCACAACGAAATTTCGATTCTTTTTGCCGGGAGATCAGTCCTGTAACTGGTCCCAAACTTCGCGGTCCCGCTCTGCCGTCCAGATCCGGGGCAGATCGATACTGTCAAACTCATCCCACAAGCGCTGCACGTCAAAGGGCAGGCAGTGTTCAAAGATAGGCCATTGGCCAAACTTCGGATGCAGGCGGGCGTAGGTCTTTTCGAAAGCCTCTTTCAGGCTACCCTTGTTCCCGTGAACCTCGCCGACGGTTTCGATCATAGCGGTAAGGAAACCGCGGGTTTGTTCGATGGCGGCATCTACCGCTTCCCGGCCCCGGGCTACCTCCCCGCGTCCACCTACCAGTTGCTCGGCTTGCAGTGCCTTCAGATTATCCAGCGTGGTTGTTGACCAGTCAAAGTGGGAACCATCACCCGTGTAGAGCGCCGCTTCCGCTTCCACCAGATCGCCGGTGAACAGGATCTTGTGCCTGGGCACCCAGGCGACGATATCGCCCTGGGTATGGCCCCGGCCACAATATTTGAGCACGAGGTCACCGCGATCCCCCCCCAGGGGAATTTCCAGTTGATCATTGAAAGTGATAGTAGGATAGGTTAAGCCAGGAATCTCCTCTGGCTCACGAAACAGGCGTGGCATGCGGCCAAATTCACTGATCCAGTCCGCAGCACCCCGCTCATCAATCAGGGAGCGGGTTACGTCGCTGGTAATAATATTTTCCGCTTCAAAGGCGGAAGCACCCAGCACGCGTACCGCGTGGTAGTGGGACAGCACCAGGTATTTCACTGGTTTGTCGGTATGCTCGCGCAGTTTTGCCAACCAGTCCCGGGCCGCCTTGGGGGTGGCGAGAGCTTCAAAGGCCACCAGGAAATCTTCCCCTTCTATGGCGCCGACGTTGGGGTCACCTTCTGCGGTGAAAGCGTAGACACCATCAGCCAGAATTTCCAGGGATTCTACTTTCTCACCGAGGTCGGCGGAGGATGCAAAGGGTTTTTTAGCCAAAAGCCTGTCTCACTTGTGTTATTGGTAGATGGGCGCGAACTGTATCACAGTAAAGGTTTCAATCAGCCGCCGCCCAGCACCTGAAAGGTAACTATCTTGTCACCATCACGCAATTGCTGCTCCTTCCAACGCAGATTAGGGACGACCCGATGATTGAGCGCCACCACCGTATTGGGCTTCTGGGGTGGCAAATGCTCGATTAAAATGGCAATGGTTGAGTTGTCCGGTAGTTGATAAGCATTGTCGTTAACCATGACTTCCATGCTTCGATCCTTACACTGTATCCAAGAAATTCCAATTAGGATATTCTTTCATAGTCCAGCGAGAAATGCATCACAACGCGGGAAGCAGGAATGATGGCAAAAAAAAACACGTTTTGGTTAAGCATGCTGATTGCCCAGCTCGTTGCTTTTATTCTCTTTAAGGACCTCGCTGACATCAGCCAATGGGTCGTGCAGTCCTCCCGCGAATTTACAATGTTCGTCTGGTATAACAAAGAGATTCTTGCGCTAATTGCCCTCTGTGGATTGATCATTTCAGTGGCCGTCTGGCGCACTGACCGGACAGTCTGCCCAAAATTCCTTCTGGTCCTTTTTATTCTCTTTTTTAGCGTTAATTTTTACTCCGGAATGTTCAATACACGATTGATGTTCCGGTCGCAGCAGCATGTCGCAAACTTTGTTCCCGTCTCGGAAGCGCCGCGGTACCTGCAACTCAGCCTGGACAAAGCGCACTTTGGTCCCAAGTCCTGGGCAACGGTGGATGATATCGAGGTATTAGTGCTTGAAACCGACCAGGGCGCCTATGCGTATTCAGATTATTATTTGCTCCAGCCGCATGTTGTAAAAGGGGGAACCATCCAGGGTGAGGAGGTAATAATGACTTATTGCGGGCTCACCAATCTGGGGATAGCTTACAGTCCGGTTATCGGCGGGCAGGAACTGGACCTGACCGTCATGACCCAGTTGAAAAACAATCTGGTTTTGGTCGACAAGAACAGTGGTCAACCGATTCAACAGTTAATGGGAGTCCAGGAGCGTGATCCTGAACAGCGGAGAATGAAAGAATGGCCAACTGTAAGAATGCCATTCCGGGCATTTAGCCATCTTTACCCCAATGGCATGGTTTTTATCAATGAAATACCGGACTTTTCTGAAAATCCGGTACTCGCGCTGTGGGACCGGCTGGTGCGAAATGGCATGATGCTCTGGGGCGTTGGTCTGAACTGGTTGGACAATGACAAACCGGCATTTCCGACGATTGAATTCAAGGACACGAGACTGCCAATGAAGGAACTTGTTTACGCAATCAGCGTGAACGGTGAACATGTGGCCTATTCCATCGGGTTTATCAAGCAACAGGGAAATATCATCAACACCATCATCGGTGGGACTCCCATCGTGATCAACTACGACAGTCAACTGGATATTGTGACGGCCTTTTTTAAAAATGATAGGACGCCTGTCAACCAGATAGACGTGTTTGGCAAAATGCCTGGTGGCGAACAGTTGGAGCGGGTAAACACTCTTAAAAGCAAACTGTTCTGGTTTGTTTTTGTAGAATTTTACCCTGGCACAGATGTAAACCGGGCATGAAAAACACCGGCTTGAAAACAAGGATCTGATCATGGGCACAAATAAGCAAAGCATTGAAAGCATCGGCCATGCCCTGGCATTCGCGGTAGAACCCGGCGGGCTGAATCTGGAAAACCTGCTGCCAGAGGACGGTGCACTGAGGATCCGGACCACGGCCCGGGCGTTGACGGGGATGCAGAAGGAAGCAATTATTCAACACGGGCCCACCGGCGCCGTATGGCGTGTTGTCTGCGATGAGGGTCCGTGGCTGAACGGCACCGACCTGGCGCCGTTTCCGCTGGCATTTTTTGCCGCGGGGCTTGCAGCCTCGCTCCTGTCGCAGATTCTCGGCGAAGCGGGCGACCGTGGTGTAGGCATAGATTCCTTGAGCCTGGTTCAGGACAATTTTTTTACCATGGAAGGGTCCGCTCTAAGAGGCACCATGGCGGCGGGTGTGCAACCCATGCAAGTGAACATTTCGCTCCAGGGCAATGCTACGGCTGCAGAATTCGAGGACATTGCGAAAACTGCCCTGCGGGATCGCTGCCCGGCGGTTCGCTGTTTGCAAGAAGCACTCGCCAGCGGTTTCACCATCCGGGCGAATGATGAAGATTTGCCGTGGTCAGGCGAGGCCGCCACCCACCTTGCAGATGTGGCCTTTCCGGTCGGGTTATTCGACCGAATTCGTCCAGCGTCGACAGCTGGCGCAGCGATCATCAGAAAAACCGGCAGTGATGCAAACTCAAACGCACCTGCGGTGGGTTTGAAAACGGAGCAGAAACGTATCGTCCATGTTCATACCGAGGGCATGATCCGGGACGATGGCATGAAATCCATCAAGGTCCAGTGCATTCAGCCCCAGGGCAGTTGCTTCCAGATGCTCAGCGATGACTCCAGGGCAGCGGGTGGCCAGGAACGGGCGCCAGACGGACTAGCGTACCTTGCCGCAGGTGTCGCATTTTGTTTCATGACCCAGATTGGGCGCTATGCCCAGATCACCAGGCAGAAACTGAACGGATACCGGATCATTCAGGACACAACGCACCCCTTATCGCGAAACGGCAAGCCGGGCTCAGATCCACTGGGTGTTGAGACACTGGTCAGCGTGGACACAGAGGAGCCCCCGGAAAAATCCATCAAACTGGTGCAGATGGGGGAACAGACCTGTTATGTTCATGCTGCCTTCCGCACAGCAGTTGAAACTGAAATCAGCTTCCACACTTGATGAGTCGAAAGTTACCCAATTTTCCAAGAAAATCTGTTCGCGTAAGCCGGGAACTGACAGTGGCACCATGCGCGTAGAAACACACCGGCTGTTCGAGCAGTTCCAGCAGGCGTTGACCAGAGCACCCGAAGCATCGGTGGTTGGATCGCTCACCGAACCGCCACGACTGGAATCCTTTCTACCGCTGCTGGACCCAACCATGAGCCTGGACTGGTCTGGACTATCCTTCCAGGGCCTGCCCTGCCTGCGGGAAAAAGTGCTCTTACGGACCGGCAGCCACACAAGCTGCGGCATCGACGACGTGCTGATCACCGCCGGTACCGCCGAGGCCAATTTCCTGGCGCTGAACCAGTTGGTGCTGCCGGGAGATGAGATCATAGTCGACACGCCTGGCTGGCCGCAGCCGCTAGTGCTTGCCAAGGCAATCGGTGCGACCCTGAAAACACTGCCGCGGCATGAGGAGCGGGGCTGGGCCTTCGACCTGGATGAACTGGCTCAATTGATCACCCCAAAAACCAGGTTGATCTTCATATGCAATCCCAACAATCCCACCGGGCATTTACTAAGCGGTGAAAAACTGGTACGTGTGATTGAGCTGGCCGACAGTGTCGGCGCTTACCTGTTGTGCGATCAGGTATACCAGGGTCTGGAGTGGGGCAATGATAAAACGCCCTGCGTGGCTGCGCTGTATGAACGGGGTATCAGTACAGGTAGCGTGTCCAAGGTATTGGGCCTGCAGGGGATTCGAACCGGATGGCTAATCTGCCGCGATACTCGTGTGATCAGCGATGCAGTGGTGCTGCGCGAGGACAGCAGTGAGATCATGAATGTCATGGGCGAAGCCATTGCCAACATTGCCCTCGGCGATGACTACTACCACGGCGCAATTGCAAACGCCCGCGAGACAGGCCGCCGCAACCTCGACTTGCTGGACAATTTCGTAAATTACTCCGCTCACCTCCACTGGCAACGCCCGGCAGCGGGTCTGATCGGCTTTGCCCGGCTCGAGTTGCCACTCACCGCTGAGGATTTCTCCGCTCGCCTGTTGGCTGCGCCATATCGCACTTTCGTAATGCCTGGCTCGGCCTACGACCATCCCCAGCACCTGCGTCTCGGTGCTGGCGGAGCCACTACTGCCCTCGAACAGGGCCTCACCAGGCTGCAACAATTTCTCAACTCGCTGGATTGAATACACCACCATGAAAATCCCCGTAGACCTGCGCTCCGACACGTTCACCCTCCCCGACGACAGCATGCGCCAAACCATTTACAACGCTGAGGTAGGTAACTCCGCCGAAGGTGAAGACCCCTCGGTAACCCAGTTGGAGCAAACTATCGCTGGCTATTTTGGTGTGGAGGCGGGGGTGTTCCTGCCCTCCGCAACCATGGCCGGGCAGATTGCATTCAAGGTGCACACCCGGCCCGGCGACGTAATCCTCATCGAGGAGTATGGGCACGGCTACTATTTCGAGAACGGATCCATGGGCCTGATCAGTGGCGTGCTGCCTCGCCTGCTTAAAGGTGAGCGCGGCATTCTCGACCCGGATCAGGTGCGGAAAGCCATCGATCACAAGGAACTGGCGCGCGGCCGCGCTGCGCTGGCGGTGCTGGAGAACACTACCAACTTCGGCGGTGGTGCGGTGTACCCGCAATCGCTTTTGCAGGACATGTATAACCTGAGCCACGTAGAACAACTGCCACTGCACGTGGACGGAGCGCGTGTCTGGAATGCCATCGTCGCCAGCGGTGCCGAGCCGAAAAGCCTGGCCCCGCCCGGCGGCTCACTGTCGGTGTGTTTTTCCAAAGGCCTGGGTGCGCCGATGGGCGCCCTGTTGCTGGGCGAGCAGGCCTTTATCAACGAGGCTCGCCACGTCCAGGCCATGCTTGGCGGTTGCATGCGCCAGGTAGGTTTTATGGCCGCTGCCGCCCTCCATGGCTTCGAGCACAATCTGGAGCGACTGGCGGAAGACCACGCCAACGCACAACACATTGCCAACGCCATCGCCGCCAATCCGGGGCTCGAGATCGAACCGGCTCATGTGGAAACCAACATCCTTTACTTCGAAGTTAAAGCCGGCGAGCAGCGGGCGGCGCAACTGGTATCAGAACTGGAACAGGAAAATGTGATGGTCTGGGCTCTGGGTCCGCTGATCCGGCTGGTCACAAGCCTCAATGTCGATCGCACTGGCTGCGACTTTGCCGCTCACAAGATCAACCAACTCCTTATCTAATCACCCAATGACTCATCTAAAGGACACGTTCTCATGCTGCAAATGAATGAAGGCCGGGAAATCTGGCGAGTGAACGCCTTTACCAGGCGTCCCTTTACCGGCAACCCGGCAGGTGTGGTGCCCGAGGGTGAGGGTCTGTCGGATGCGCAGATGCAATCGATTGCCTCGGAACTTAACGACGTTTCCGAGACGGTGTTCATACTGCCGGCAAATGCGGGCGATGCGGATTTGCGCCTGCGCTTTTTCACCTCTAAAACCGAGGTCGACCTGTGCGGCCACGCCACCATTGCCGCCCTGTTCACCCTGGCCTGGACCGGCCGTATCACCGGTATGGACGAAATCCACAACATCCGCGCTGCAACCCCGGTGGGGATACTGGAACTGGACCTGGAATTCGCCGGCGGGCAACCGGCCTGGGCAACCATGGAGCAACTGGCGCCCACGCTGGCGCCGGCACCCGGGGCGGCACGGGCCGCCGACGTGCTAGGTCTGGCACCGGAACAACTGGAGGCAGGTCTGGAGATCGGATGCTGCAGCACCGGCATCTGGGTGTGCTATGTGCCAGTGGCAGACCTGGCGGCGCTGGCCACGGTGCGTATCCAGCCTGACCTGATCCAGGGCTTGTGGCCCGACAACGATGAACTTTGCGGTGTATATGCTTTTGCTTTTCGCGATGGCCAGACCACACAGGGCCGTTTCTTCTCTCCGCCGCAATACGGCATATTCGAAGACCCGGTGACTGGTACCGCTTCCGGCGGATTGGGGGCTTACCTGATGGACCGTGGACGCATTGACCGGGGCGAGGAACTAATCGCGCACCAGGGGGTGGAGATGGGTCGCGCCGGACAGGTACGAGTGCGGCGCAATCAAAATGGTCGCATGGCTATCAGCGGGCAGGCCGTACCGATATTCCGGGGCTGCCTGTTTGCCTGAAGGCGCTCTGATTTATCAACGCGTAAGAAAATAGAAAACCATAAGGGCTATGGCCGCAGCGACCACTACCGCAATTATTTTCTGCCGGCCGCCAAGGCGGTGTTTTTCAGGCATTGCCTCCGCAACATCAGGGGGACCTTCGATTTGCGTGCGCAAAACCTGCACGAATTCATCGCCCAAAGAATCGGCCTTTTTCTCCATCATGCCAGCCCCGAACTTGCCGAGCCGTCCCACTATCGACACTTCCGATGCGTAGTCAACCTGTGTGCGGAACTCATCGACTGGCGATAAGCTTAATGTGCTCTCGGCCTTCAGGCGGCTGGCGCGGTTGCTTTCCTCACCGCGGCTTGAGTAGGCCGAATACTCCAATGGCCGTTTTTCAGTCTCTTCGAAATCAATATTGAACAGTGTTCTTATCGGACCAATCTGGACTTTGATAGCGGCTTTGTACTTGTTCTCGCCAAGCGCAGTGACACCCTGACAACCGGGGAAACACATTCCCACTTTCTCGGGTGCGCTGATAAACTGCCACACCTCATCCTGTGGTGCATTGATCGTAAAACTCTTTTCGATTTTCATTTATGCAATTCAGAGTTTTCCGAGGCCGGCGAGAATTTTCTCCGGTGTGATCGGCAATTCCCGTACCCGGACACCCACCGCATTGTAGATTGCGTTGGCAATCGCCGGCGCCGGTACTGAACAACAGGGTTCCGACAGGCTCTTGGCCCCAAATGGTCCTGTAGGTTCATCCGATTCGATAAAGATGCTCTCTATCCTGGACGGCATTTCAACTGCCGTGGGTATCTTATAATCGAGAAAATCAGCTGTCAGGCAAGCGCCGGTCTCTTCATCGAACAGGATATTTTCCATCAGTGCGTAACCCATGCCCTGCTGAAACCCGCCTTCAACCTGGCCTTCCGCCGCCGAAGGATTGATGACCTTGCCTATGTCATGCGCGAACACAACGTCGAGCACCTTCACTTCGCCGGTTTCGGTGTCGACTTCAACTTCAACGAACTCGACCGAGGAAGGTGACGGATTTGATGGCGGGGCCATGCTGGCTACACCGATGATGGTTCCTTTTTCCCCGATGGTGGTCGGCGCAGGTCCCTCCGCAGTCATCTGCACGAACGGGCTTTCAGCACGCGTGGCGACTTCGCTGATGGACAGTTTTCTATCGGAACCCCTGACGTGCACATGACCGTCCCGTACTTCCAGGTTCTCCGTACTTTCTTCAAGCATCACGCCGGCGACTTCGAGCAGCCTTTGCTTAACATTCGCCGCGGCAGCCTTGACTGCAGTGCCGGCAGAATAGGTAACCCGACTGGCATGGCTTGGCGCGTCAAATGGTACCGTTTCGGTATCAGCATAGGTCATCCGCACCTGATCGGCCTGCAGACCGAGTTCTTCCGCCGCAATTTGACACAGGGTTGCAATCTGACCTGACCCCATGTCGACGGTTGCGTTGGACAGGTTGGCGGTTCCATCCGGATTGAGCTTGATAATCGCGCCGCTGTGCTCGTAAATATCCGGAAATCCCATGCAACCGCTGACCCACACGGGCTGGCATCCGAAACCGATACCGCGCTTCCTGATGCCATCGCTGCTTCCGGCCGGAGTCCGTCGTTCCCAGCCAATTCGCTCAGCCCCCTGTCTCAGGCAGTCCTGGAAACGATAGGTAGAAAGCGTAAAGTCTGGATTGAATGGATGCGGGTCACCTTCCTGGTGGGCGTTTTTCAGTCGAAACTCGATCGGGTCGAGATCCAGTTTTTCACAAATCTCGTCGATCTGCGACTCGACCGCAAAAGAACCCTGCGGAGACCCGTAACCACGATATCCCCCACCAATCATATTATTGGTGTAAACAGTACGACCCTCCCATGTCTGATTGGTGCAACGGTATGTGAGCAGTATCCCGAACATGCCATGCACATTGATGACTTCCGCGCCATGCGTCGCATGAGCGCCACAGTCCAGCGTACTGCGGGCGTAGCGGGCCGTAAACGTGCCGTCCGACTTGACGCCAGTCTTCAGATAGACCTCTATGGGATTACGGGTGGTAGTAATGAAGTCCTCATATCGGGTCTGCTCGATGCGCACGGGTTTTTCCGTCTTAATGCTCAACAGCGCTGCGATCGGCTCGATATAGCCGAGATCGAGTTTACCGCCGAAGCCGCCGCCGATGTAAGGTGGTTTCACGACTTTTACCATGCTTTCGGGCAGACCCAGTGCAAAGGCGAGTTTTTCCCGCAGGCCAAACATATGCTGCATGGACGAGTGAACAGTCAGGCGGCCGTCAGGTTCACTTTCCACGACGCAAACACGCGGCTCCATGTAGCAGGTGTGAGCCCTTTGCGTCTTGTAGGTGCCTTCAAAGATATGATCGGCGTCCTCAAATCCCGCTTCAAGGTCACCGAACACAAAAGAGGGGGCCACGGCAATGTTGTTTTCAGATTCTTCGTGCAGGCGGGGCGCGCCATCCCGCATGGCGGTTTCCGTATCGAAAACTGTCGGCAATTCCTCATAATCCACGTCGATCAACTGCAATGCCTGCTCGGCAATCTCCGGGCTCGTAGCCGCTACGGCTGCCACCGGCTGGCCCGCATAACGAACGGTATCACTCATGATCAGCATGTCCTGGACCATGCTGGGCGCCAGGGTCGGTACAAAGTAGACAGGGCAGTATTTTATCTGCGGCACATCTTTGGGCAGCAAAACGGCCTTGACGCCCGGCAGTTTTTCGGCCATGGAGGCATCAATACTTAAAATACGGGCATGTGGGTACGGGCTGCGCAAGAGCTTGGCGTGGAGCATCCCGGGCAGAGCAACATTGACCGGAAATCCCTTGCCCCCCAGAACCTTTTCAAAAGCATCGGGCCGAAGAACGCTTTGGCCAACGACTGTCGTATTCGTCATAGTGTTACTCTCCTGCTCTTGTCAGCGGTTCACATCCGCTGTCTTGATTGCCTCTACGATCTTGCTATATCCGGTGCAACGGCACAGGTTGCCGGCGATCGCGTGCCGTATCTGCTCCTCGTCGGGTTGTTCTTCCGTCGCCAGAAATTCCTTCGCGGTCATTATCATGCCGCAGGTGCAGTAGCCGCACTGGACAGCCCCCTCCTCGATAAAAGCCGTTTGCAAAGGGTCAAGTTCACCGCCCCGGCTAAGTCCTTCAATGGTAGTCACTTTGCGGTCGTGCAATGAACTGGCAAACACCATGCAGGAATAAACGGCTTTGCCGTCAACATGGACGGTGCAACAACCGCATCCGCCGGAATCACAACCCCGTTTAGTTCCAATCAGGCTCATCTCATCCCGCAGAACCTGCAGCAGTGTTTTGGACGGCTCCACTGCGAGTTCGCGGATCTCGCCGTTGATCTCGAGGGCGACAGATTTATTCATAAGCATTTTCTCACTAGTCAAGGCGGGCCACGGCCCGTTGCAAGGCGCGTTCAGTCAGTGTTTTCGCCATCGCTGATCGATAGGCTGCCGATGCCCGATGGTCTGACATCGGTTGCAGATCCGTTTGCGCCGCAACGCCAGCCCGCTGCAATAATTCGTCCGATATTCTTTCGCCCTGCAACAGGTTTTCGGACGCAAGCGCTCTTACCGGGGTCTCGGCGACTCCGCCGCCAACGACGACGCGGGCTTCCTGGCAAGATCCGGATTCGTCCAGTGTGACTCGCACTGCCACGTTGACGATCGCAAGGTCGTTGGCATTTGTTTCAAGTTTAATAAACGCGCTGGATGACCGCGAAGGCATCCGCGGCAGATAAAGACCGGTGATGAATTCGCTCGCTTCGAGCGCATTCTGGAAAAGGCCGGAAAAAAATGCCTGCAGTGCAATCTCTCTCGACCCGTCCGGCCCTTGCGCCTGTACGACACCATCAAGTGACATGATGGCTGTCGGCAAATCGAAGTAAGGGCAAGCCGAAGCGATATTTCCGCCTACGGTCGCGACATTTCTGATTTGAACCGGCGGGTATTTCAACGCATCCCGTACCGCTCCCAGAGCAGCCGAGCCTTGAACCTCATTTAACTGTTGCAGTTCGGTAAAAGTGACCATCGCCCCAATTGAAAGTCCCGCGGAATCCGAGGTGATCTCATTGAGCCCGAGGTTCTGAATATCGATCAATACCTCGATCCCATACAGGAGGTCGCGGGCATCCAGACCGTGTACAAAACTTCCACCGGCAACGATCAGGGCGCTGTCACCGTATTTTTCCAGGAGTCCGAGAGCTTCTTTTTTGCCGCCGGGCGTGAAGTACTCTTTAACGCTTGTCAATGACAATGGCATTCTCCAATTCGCAGCATTTTATGGTCTGCCCTTGAACTTCCGTTGTCAAGTCAGCGATTTTGTAGCAGACAGGCTGGCCTTCAGCAACAAGTCCTGAAGCTGTAATACTTCCTTGTCTGTGAGTTCAGTGAACGCGCGCGCGACCCACAGTACATTGTCTGCTGCAATTTCCGTGAACGCAATTCGCCCCGCAGAGGTCATTTCAATGTGCTGAACCCGCCGGTCCTTTCTGGAGCGAAAACGTGTCACAAGTCCTTTACGTTCAAGCCGGTCTACCACGCCTGTGAGGTTGCTGCTCGTCACTTGCAAGCCTTCTGAAATCCGTGACATCACGATAGGTGGGTCACTGCGGTCAAGCTCGCACAGGACTTCAAACTGGGGCAACGTAATGTCGAAGTTTTCACTCAGATGCGATCTCAGTCGCTGCTCGATCGACCGTTCACAAGAGGTCAACCGTAACCAAAGACTAACGACCTCCTTTTTTCTCGAAGCGCCTTCAGATTGGGTATCGGTGGGAATTTGGCGCATTGACAAACTCTGGCAAGCAGCAGATTAATGGGCGTATTATAATAACTTAATCAATACATTAATTGATTCAGATCAAATTGTGTCAACTTTGATGATGTATGTTATCCAAAATTTGGATTTTTGGTTTCGGAGCAACTCCGATGCCTTTTTTGGTTCCAGCTATTCAGAAAATGGGTGACAGAACTAGCATGGGAAACTGCACAGCAGCAAGGGAGACAGACTGGCCGCACACCAGCTATCACACCATTTCAGCCTGTCTGTACCTGGTATTTCTGGCAGCGATTCTGGCCGGCTGTGAGGCCCCGCTCGACCTGGCGGGAGTCAATGCACAATTGTCCCAATCCACTCAGCGTGCTGACCTGTTCCAGGCAGCCGCACGGTATCAGGACTCCGTAATAGTGGTTGGTGGCATGGGTGTGATCGTGCAATCGTCGGACGGCGGTGACACCTGGCAACGTACCACCCTGGCCGGCAAACCCTACCTTGTGGATGTCACTGTCTGCCCTGATGGCCGTTTCCATGCCATCGACAAAACGGATGGTATCTGGTCCATCCAGCCCGATGGCAGTTGGACGCGCCAGGCGCTTCCTGAAATGACCGAACCTCAGGCCATGACCTGCGATTCTGCAAATGTGATCTGGGTAACCGGTGGCTTCAGCACTATTGTTCATTCAGCCGATGCGGGAGCCAGTTGGGAAACCTGGTCACTCGATGAAGACCTCTATCTGACCACGATTCAATTCCTTGACCAGCACCATGGCGTTGTGAGCGGTGAGTTCGGTACGGTGCTGCTGAGCGCTGACGGTGGTGTCACCTGGAGTCGCGCCAACGACCTACCCGACAGTTTTTATCCGCAGAGTGCCTATTTCACCAGTCCGGCCGAAGGATGGGTGGTCGGCCTCAGCGGGACCATTTGGAAAACAGAGAATGGCGGTCAGGCCTGGCAACGTATGCAAAACGGGATCAATGCGCCCTTGTATGGCATCTCCGGTTTCGGCAATACACTGGTCGCAGTCGGCGACAACGCGACAATTCTGCATCAAAGAGTTGGTGATGAATCATGGACCCCACTCAAAGGTGCTACCAAGTCTCGTACGTATCTGCGTGGCATCACCGGCCTGGACGACAGTCAATTCATAACCGCCGGCGGTGGTGGCGCTCTTATTTCGATAACGATCCCTGACGGTGGAGCGCCGGAAAGCACGGAGACTCCCAATGAGTAGATTCAGCAGGGGTCTGTATCGTTTTGTGGATATCGTTTGGAAATATCCAAAGGGTACGCTGTTGATTATTGGAGTTATCACGGTTCTGTTCGCCCTGCGGGTACCCATGGTTCGCATCGTATCCGACTTCGCCGACCTGTTGCCCCAGGATCATCCATACATTCAGCTGCACAATGAAATCCGGGATACCTTCGGCGGAGCGAACAACATCATTGTCGCAGTCACTGTCGAAGAAGGTTCGATTTTCAGCAACGAGACACTGGACAGGATCCACCGGATCACGCTCGCAGTCGATGCTCTGGAAGGCATCAACCACAACCTGGTCACCAGCCTGACACACCGCAATGTTCGCAAAGTATGGTTAAGTGGCGAGGGGACAGTAAAATCTTCTACCTATTACGATCCTTTGAAGGGGGGCTACAGCGCCACCGAGCTCGATGGCATCAGACAAGATGTCCTGGCGGACCCCCGCGTCTTTGGCCTGCTTGTCTCCCCGGATCTTAAATCCGCCCTCATACGGGGCACCTTGATTGAAGGCACACTGGATTACGAAAAGGTATTTCTGCAGCTACAGTTGTTACGCGAGCGTGAAGCCACTGAAAGCATCAAGATTTATGCAACCGGGCAGCCCGTCCTGGTTGGCTGGGTCTCAAGCTACGCCAATCAGATAATTACTATTTTTCTGCTGACCGTGGTCATCATGCTCGGTTTGCTGATCATGCATTTCCGCAGCATGTACGGCATTTTATTGCCGATGCTCGGCATCATCGTAACTACAATCTGGGGGCTGGGTATCCTGTCCTTGCTTGGCTACAACCTTGATCCGCTGATGCTGGTGATCCCCTTCCTGATATCGGCCCGGGCGATGTCGCATGGCATCCAGATCGTTGAACGGTACTACCAGGCAGTCAAACAAGGCCATGATGGGCAGTACGCTGCCCACCTGGCATTCTCGAATCTGTTCAGGCCCGGATCACTGGGTGTGATCTCTGATGCGATCGGTCTGCTTTTAATCGCTGTCGGTTCGGTACCGATCAATGACAAGCTGGCTGTCTACGCCTGTTTGTGGGCTTTGTCCGTTATCATTACCGTGATTATCGCGGTTCCATGCATCCTGCAACTGTTGCCAACGCCGACGGTACGACCAGCCGGCAGCAGCGTCATGGCCAAGCTGTTCAAGAAAATTGCGGATCGGGTGACCAGGCCTCGCGCGCCGGCCATCGTGCTTTGGGTCTGCGCATTAGTTTTTGTTGTGGCGCTGATGGCCGCCTCGAAGGTGACAATCGGTGAGACCGAACCGGGATCCCCGTTGCTTTATGCAGACCATGACTACAATGTTTCTTCCAAGACGATCAACCAGGCCTTTCCTGGCTCCGAGGAGCTTTATGTGATTGGCCACACCGATGAATTGGGTGGCCTCAAGCGCCCCGAGGTTGTCAAGGCGCTGGCTGATCTTCAGGCACACATGCTGGCAGACCCCGCACTGGGCGGCACCAAGGGTTTGCCGGACCTGATTCGTGCAGTGAACCGGATCACTCACTACAACGACCCCCGTTGGTACGCCGTACCCGACGATCCGCGTCTGGTCGGCGGACTGATGTTTCTTTATATGATGTCCAGCCCCATTCAGGGCGCCCTGCTTGAATTCCTTGATACCGACGAAACCAGCGCAAACATTGTTTTTTTCTACAAAGATCACCAGGGCACGACCATTCGCCGTGCGATCGAGATGATCAAGCAATGGAAAGATCGGGAGGAATCCAAAATCGATGGATTTACACTGAAACTGGCCGGCGGGACCATCGGTGTTAATGCGGCAATCAATGATGCGGCATTCGAAACAAATCTGATTATTATTCCGTTGGTGTTCGCCCTGATATTCCTGTCCGTTGCAGCTTTCTATGCATCCTTCCATGCCGGCCTGATCATGCTGATTGCCATGTCTTTTGCAACGGTCCTGACCTATGCATACATGGGGCTCACCGGTATCGGTATTAACGTCAATACCGTGCCGATTATTGCGGTCGGCATCGGGGTGGGTATCGATTACTCAATCTATCTCATGGACCGCATCCGCACGGAATATCACTACGGCCTGAATCTCAACGAGGCCATCAAGACCGCAATAGGTACCACGGGTAAGGCCATCGGGTTTACCGCAGCCGTATTGATATGTGGTGTCATGATGTGGGTATTCGTTTCTGATCTAAAATTCCAGGCTGACGCGGCAATGCTGTTGATCGTCATGTTGGCCCTGAATGCAATAGCCTCAATCTTCCTGGTGCCGGCCTGGTTACAGAAGTTCACACCTGAGTTCATTACCAGACAACTACAAACTACACATCTCGAATGGGAGGAATAACAGTGAACCTTAAAAGCACAAGTCATTTCACTGCCATGCAATTTGTTCTGGCATGCATTGTAGCGACGTTGCTGTTTTTACCCGCAGCATATGCGCAGGAAGACGTCGAATTTCGGGGATTCATCGAAAATGCAACGTTTGTCCGTACCCACGGAGTGGGCCTTACCAAGTCCAGAACCACGTTGCAGTTGGAATTATCCAAGGCATGGAATCCTTCCGGGCTTTTTTCCGAATTTTCGTTCAGTGGCACATTCCGCGGCAGCTACGATGCGGTCTATGACTTCAACGACACTACGTTCGGAAAAAATTCCGGCCGCTCAGTGCATTTCCCGGCTCCGGGTAATCCGTCTTTCTTTTCTTTTCTGGTTGACGGAAACCCATTCAATCCACCACCCTTCCCGCCTTCTGTGGATCCGGTATATGCAGGAATCTTCCCACCACCAATAGCCAACGGCGCGATTCCGCTGCCTGGCACTGGTGGTAACATCAGCAGTGGCAATCCGAATGAAGGGCTGGGGTTGCTCGGCGAAGACGTGCACAACTTCGAGAATGGTGGCGTTGTACTGGCCTACCCGACACGTCCCTGTAACATCGACAGTCGAGGTTGTATCGATGGTTACATGGATGACACCCTGAGCGACCTGCGCTATCAAGAGTTCAACGGCCGGTGGGATTTCCTTCGCGAACTCTATGTGGATGCCGCGATTCCATTTGATAGCGGTTCTGAACTTGGGTTCCGTATTGGGCGACAGCAGGTTGTGTGGGGAAGAACAGATCTGTTTCGTGTTCTGGATGTCATCAATCCGGTCGATTTCTCACGTCACAATATCTATGACGAACTTGAAGATATCCGCATTCCTATGGGTATCTTCAACATGGAATACCGCCTGGGCGCCAAAGGCCCGTTTGAAGACCTGAACTTCCAGGGAATCTACAAATTCGAGAACTTCCGACCTAATGAACTCGGCCAGGGCGGCGAACCTTATGCAATCCTGGGTGCAGGCAACTTCTTCAGAGCAATGAAAAATTGCTGGGATAACGGCTGCACCGTCTGGAATTTCCCGGTCACGGGAGTCGCCGTGGAATTCCCTACCCAATCGCTTGGCATACGACAGGCCAACATGTCTGACGCCAAGGATTCGCATGACTGGGGATTCCGCATGGAAGGTGTAATTAAGGGTGTTGGTTTCTCACTGAATTACTTGCGTTACACGTCACAAATGCCCTCGTTGAGGGGCGGCATAGACTCGGACAACCCGTTCACGCCTGGCGTTGAGTCGCAGTTCCACCCTTATGCATTAGCATTCGATATCGACTTCCCCCGTTTGTCCATGGTGGGCGCCTCTGCCGACTTTTACCTTGAATCCGTGAAGTCGGCCTTCCGCGTCGAAGTGGCATACACTTCAGGTGAAGAGTTTCCGAACACGCTTGAAGAACGCTTGTTCTCGGAATCCAATGTCGTTCGCTGGGTCATCGGTATCGACCGGCCGACCTTTATCCCGTTCCTGAACAAGAACCGGGCTTTCCTGCTTTCACTGCAGGTTTTCGGCCAACACTTGCTGGACCATGAATTGCAGCGCATCAACGCGCAGGGCATCCCGACATTATCTAATGTCGGGATGGTCGACTGGAAGAATAATTACATAGCAACCTTCCTGTTCCAGGGAAACTACATGAATGACCGGCTGACGCCGCAGATTCTTACGGCCTGGGATTTTAAGGCAGGCAGCGGTACTATCGCCCCGTCAGTCGATTGGAAAATCAATAATAACTGGCGCTTGACTGCCGTAATTAATTTTAAAGTGGGTGACGGCGCCCTGGCGTTCGATGACAATCGCGCAGCGAACCCCTACCCACCGTTTACCTGCGCACCCCCCCTTGCTGCCGCAGGTTCACCAATTTGCGGTGTACCCTACAGCAGCCTGGGCGCTAGCGGATTCGAGCCAATTGGGCGCTTCCGCTCAGGTCCAATTGGCATGGCTATCAATGAAGATGAATATCAACTGACACTCCGGTATCGGTTCTAACAGGAGACCACCATGAAACAAGGCATATTGAAAATAGTGATCATCGGCATGGTCGGGCTTTCGCAGACCGTTGCTGCCGATTCATTTACCGACGAAGATATCAATAAATCCTTCTATCCCTACAACGACTGGACGCCGACAGCAGATGGCTATACCCCTGGTATGGTCATCGATCAGAGTAATGCTGATCAATTCCAGGCAATACTCGATGAAGCAATGTTTCGCTTTGTGAAAGACGGCTGGGTAACGCTCCGTACGGCGCCAACCACTGACTTTCCGCTAAGCGAGGATTATGTAGAGGCTACTCGCCAATACGCCGGCGATGTTTCTCTGGCTGAGAACGGCACGCTGAATAATTTTGTAGCTGGCCGTGCATACCCTCAGGAGCCAAATCCGGATGATCCGCAGGCAGGGCAGAAACTCGTTTGGAACTATCAATACGGCTTCAACTCGGGAGACAGCGAAACCATCTATCCCTTCTGGTGGACCTTCCGGAATGTAAAAACCGGCAAGGTTGAACGGCAGCTTAAATTTGAATGGCATTTTCTCAATTTCAACCACCGCGTCACTTTTGATCCGAAGCCGGCCTACGAAGAAAATCCGGGTGCAATCTATCGCGGTATCTACGGTATCGTGAAAGAGCCATTTGATCTGGCCAATACCCAGATCCTGATCCACCGCTACCAGGACGACACCAAGCGCGACAACGCCTGGCTCTACGTCGGGTTCCAGCGCCGGGTCCGCCGTCTGGCGGCAGGACAGATCACCGATGCCTTCCTGGGCAGCGACCTTATGATCGAAGATTTCGAGGGTTATAACGGTAAAGTGACCGATTACACCTGGGAATATGCAGGAACCCGGAACCTGTTGTTGCCGTTTTATTATCACAACGATATGGAACTGGCGGATGTCCCCGAAAAGGATCCTGACGGATACAAATTCATCGATGTCGAAGGCCAGGGAAACTGTTTCCCCAAAGTGACCTACCAGTTGCGCAAGAGCTTTACCCTGGTCGGCAAACCAAAGGATCCGAACCATCCGATCGGAAAACGGGTTATCAATCTCGATTCCCAGACAATGACCATGGCCTCGCTGGTTACTTATGATCGTAAAGGCGATATGTGGAAGTGGTTCCCGATCGGCAAAGCGCATTCTGATCATCATTTGCCGGTAAACGAAGGCAAGGGGGTTGCGCTGGATGATTACGCAGTTGTCATCGACGTCCAGGCCAACCACTGTACAACGCTGCAGTTCAAGAGCCAGGTCACCGATGACGTCAATCAGCCCAACCTGTTTTCCGTGCAAAACCTGCGCAAAGTGGGCCGCTAGCCCGCATAATATACAATCCTGACCGCTTCAGACTACGGTCTGAAGCGGTTTTCCGGGTTCCTACACAGCGATCGGCGCCCTTATTGCGGGGTGACATTGATAATTGACCAGTTCGAAGTCCTCGTAACGAAAATCGAACAGGTTTTTTATTGCCGGATTCAGTTTCATCACCGGTAGCGGAAAGGTCTCACGGCTCAACTGGGTTTGTACCTGGTCCAGGTGGTTCAGATAAATGTGTACATCACCGAAGCTGAGCACAAAATCGCCTGGCTCCAGTCCCGATACCTGCGCAATCATCATGGTCAACAGGGCGTAGGAAGCAATATTGAACGGCACACCCAGGAAGACATCCGCACTGCGCTGATACATCTGGCAGCTCAGGCGTCCGTTGGCCACATGGAACTGGAACATCATGTGACAGGGCGGCAAGGCCTGCAGGCCGGCCGCCACGTTTTCCAACGGGCTGCGGGACTCGTCCGGCAGCACCGCCGGATTCCAGGCCGAAACGATATGACGGCGCGAATCCGGCCGGGTCTGTAAATCATTGAGCAACTGCGTTACCTGGTCGATGTGCCTGCCATCCGGAGTGATCCAGTTTCGCCACTGGGAACCATATACGGGCCCCAGGTCGCCCTTTTCTGTGGCCCATTCGTCCCAGATGGTGACGCCATTGTCATTCAGGTAACGGGTATTCGTGTCACCGCTCAGGAACCAGAGCAACTCGTGAACAATGGATCTGAGATGCAGTTTCTTGGTCGTCACGGCGGGATATCCCTGGCCAAGGTCGAAGCGCATCTGGTAACCGAACAGGCTGATGGTTCCTGTCCCTGTACGGTCTGATTTACGGCTTCCCTTGTCGAGAATATCCTGCAGGAGATTGAGATAATTTTGCATATTTTTTTCTAAAATAATGTGACAAAAATCCGGGGAAAATCAGTCCGGGGCTTCAGCTCCACGCCTGGCTTTACGATAGGCAAACCCCATGATAATTACGCCGGCTGCGATCATCGGTGTTGATAAAAGCATGCCCATGGTCAACCAGCCACCGGTGATGTAACCGATATGTCCATCGGGTTCGCGGAAGAATTCTGCCATAAAACGGAAACAGCCGTAGCCGATCAGGAACAGCCCCGAAACGGCAGCGGCAGGGCGCGGTTTTCTTGAGTAAATCGCCAGCAGCAGGAAAAGCAGCAAGCCCTCCCCGAATGCCTGGTACAACTGGCTGGGATGACGTGCCAGGTGATCCAGCGAACCATTCGCCCAAGCCGCACGGAGTGCTTCAGATTGCCAGCCGCCCGCTTGAATGGAGTTGGGAAATATCACGGCCCAGGGCACGTCACTGGTCCGTCCCCACAGCTCCCCGCCAATGAAGTTGCCGATCCGGCCCAGGCCAAGGCCAACCGGAACCAGGGGCGCCACAAAGTCCGCCACTTGCCAGAACGTTCTTCCCGTTCTCCGGCCAAACCACCACATGGCGACGATGACACCGATCAGGCCGCCATGAAAAGACATGCCTCCCTGGGTGATCTTGAATAAAAACAAGGGATCCTGCAGGAAGCTGTCCAGACTATAGAAAAATACGTAACCAAGACGTCCGCCCAATACCACTCCAACCATGCCGTAGAACAGGATGTCACCCACCTCCTGCGGGCTCCAGCCCCACCAGGTCCTGTTTTTGGCCACCCAGTTTCCAGCTGCCCAGAAAAACAGGAAGGCCAGCAAATACATGATCCCGTACCAGTGCACGTCGAAAGGCCCCAGCGAAAAAACGACTGGGTCAATGGCGATAAAGGGGTATTCAGGCTGCATTTGTGACGTGTAAAATCAGTTTCAATGAAAGGCCGTGGCAGCATATGACAGCGGCTCAAGGGTAGCAAGTGCAAATGTAAAAGCTCTATCAAACCATCGAAACAGAATGACCCGACAGAGGAAACCCCCGTTCAATCCACCGGTTTCAATGGTTATAGCTTGCACGGTATTTACGTTGTCCGCGCCGATAATGGCGACAGGAGATGACTGGGTGAAGACTTTAGCCCACAATATGCGTCACAATTCGACACACATGCAAATTTCAGCAATTGAGAGAGTATCCGTGAAAATATTTTTTGCCATTTCCATGGCTTTTTTGCTCACCGCCTGCGATCAGGATCGGACGCCGGCAGCAACTCCAGACAATCCACCACAGTCAGATGTCAGCCAGCCAACGCCAGCCCCAGTTCAGGCCGCTCAGGTAGAAATTGACCGTTTCGCCGACATTCAGATTTTGACCTATGAAGTACCCGGCTTCGATGAACTTTCATTACAGGAAAAGAAACTGGTCTATTACCTGTCTCAGGCTGCTCTGGCAGGCAGGGATATCATTTACGATCAGAATTACGAGCACAATCTGAAAATTCGCAAATTGCTGTCTGCTGTCGTGTCAACCTACAGCGGTGACCGGGATAAAGAGAACTACACCAAACTGCTGGAATACGCCAAACGCGTCTGGTTTGCCAACGGCATACACCATCATGCTTCTTCAGACAAAATGCTGCCCGGTTTCACGCCCGAAGCCCTGGCCGAAATGGTGGGGAAAAGCGATGAATCGCAATTGCCTCTTGAGGAAGGCCAGACAAGCGAAGATCTCCTGGCGAATTTACATGATCCCATTTTTGATCCGGACACTGCCGCCAAGAAGGTAAATCTCAATCCTGATATCGATCAGTTGTTTGGTTCTGCTACGAACTATTATAGTGACGTAACTGCAGCCGAGGCGGCTGCTTTCTACGCCGGCAAAATCGATTTTGATCCGGAGCGCCCCGTCTCCTGGGGATTGAATTCCCAGTTGGCGAAAATTGACGGTAAATTGATCGAGAGAACCTGGAAAGTGGGCGGAATGTACAGCCCCGCCATCGAACAGATTAACTACTGGCTCGAATTGGCGGCCACGGTTGCGGAAAATGATTTGCAGCGGGACTGGATTGAGAAACTCATTATTTATTACAAAAGCGGTGATCTGAAAGACTATGACGATTACAACATCGCCTGGGTTCAGGATGCAGATTCGCGCGTCGATACGATTAACGGTTTTACCGAGGTATACGGCGATCCTCTTGGATATCGCGGAGCCTGGGAATCGATGGTCTCCATTCGAGACCTGGCCGCGTCGCATCGCATTTCAACGATTGGTGAACAGGCTCAGTGGTTCGAAGACAATTCGCCCATCATGGAAGAACACAAGAAAGAGAACGTGGTCGGCATCTCCGCCAAAGTCATTACCGTCGTAATGGAAGGGGGTGACGCGGCGCCGTCAACACCGATTGGAGTGAACTTGCCGAACGCCAACTGGATACGCAAGGAACATGGATCGAAGTCCGTGACGCTGGGTAACATCATGGAGTCGTACGAGGCCGCCTCAGCTGCCAGCGGATTAAGTGATGAGTTTGCCTATACCGAAGAGGAAAAAGAACTGGCCAGGAAATATGGCGCCCTGGCTTCATTACTGGATACCGACTTGCACGAGGTGATCGGGCATGCATCGGGCCAGATTAATCCCGGCGTGGGTACGCCAAAGGAAACACTGAAAAGTTATGCTTCAACGCTTGAAGAAGCACGAGCGGACCTGGTGGGCCTCTACTACATTATGGACCCGAAACTTATCGAACTCGGTCTAGTCCCCTCGCTGGATGTAGGCAGGACTTCGTATGATTCCAATATCCGCAATGGACTCCAGTTTCAATTAAGGCGCATTGAACCGGGCAACGATATCGAAGAAGCGCACATGCGCAATCGTCAGCTTATCTCCGCCTGGACCTATGAAAAAGGTCTCGAAGACAAGATCATCGAAAAAGTCATCGAGAACGGCAAATCCTATTACGTCATTCGCGACTACGAGGCCCTGCGCGTTCTGTTTGGCGAGTTGCTGCGGGAGATTCAACGCATCAAGTCAGAGGGGGACTACCATGCAGCCCAGGCGTTGGTCGAAACCTATGGCGTAAGAGTCGACCAGGAAATGCACCGCGAAGTTCTCGAACGCATTGCCCCACTCAATATCGCTTCCTATGGAGGATTCATACAGCCTCGCCTGATACCGGTCGCAGAAGATGGCGAAATCATCGATATTAATATTGAGTACAGCGACGACTTCCCCGGGCAAATGCTGGAATATGAAAAGAAATATGCATTGCTGCCGGTGAATAATTAAGTTATCAGAAATGAATCGATTGCATGAAGAAAGCAGTCTTTACCTGCTACAGCATGCTGAAAACCCGGTGCACTGGCATCCCTGGTGTGATGCAGCACTGGACGCTGCAAGGGAGAAAAATCGCCCCATTTTGCTGTCCATAGGTTACAGCGCCTGTCATTGGTGTCATGTGATGGCTCACGAGTCATTCGAAGATGAAGAGACCGCCCGCCTGATGAACGATTTATTCATCAATATCAAGGTGGACCGTGAGGAGCGGCCAGATCTGGATCGAATCTATCAGTTGTCACACCAGTTATTGACAGGGCGCGGCGGTGGCTGGCCGCTGACCGTGTTCCTCGACCCGGTCGAGCACATTCCGTTTTTCGCGGGCACCTACTTCCCCCCGGAACCGCGATATGGCATGCCCTCATTCCGGGACCTGCTCTCCCGTGTCCGCCAGTGGTACGACCAGAACCTTGACGAAGTTATGGGACAGAACTGTAAACTGCGCGAAGCCATAACGGCCATTAACCAGCCCATTGTCACTTCAGGCCCTGAGGCAGCAGGGAATCGAGAATTAGTAATCCTCGAAGCTGCAACCCAACAGCTGCTTTCCAGGCATGACCCGGTAAACGGCGGTTATGGGGATGCTCCCAAGTTTCCCCAGGCGCCATTGCTCAGCGCGGTAAACGCTCTGGACAGTCATGCCTCTGAAACAGGCGGCGCACTTCTGGCGAAGAGCCTTGAGTTCACTTTGGAAACCATGGCTCGAAGCGGTCTAAGGGACCACCTCGACGGCGGGTTTTTCCGTTACTGTGTCGACGCCACCTGGACCATCCCGCATTTTGAAAAAATGCTTTACGACAACGCCATGCTTCTGCCCCTTTATGCCGAAGGCGCAAAACGCTGGAATAGTCCGGTCATGAAGGAGGTAGCAGAGGGAATCGCAAGCTGGCTCCAGGCGTCCATGCGTCACGAAACCGGAGGGTATTCGGCCAGCATCGATGCCGATGCAGGCGGCGAGGAAGGCAGCTTTCATGTCTGGCACAAAGACGAAATTGCTGAATTGCTGCCGGAACCCTCACGGCAAATATTTTGCAAAAGTTACGGTCTGGACCAGGCACCGAATTTCGAGGGCAAGGCATGGCACCTGGTCAGACAGCGCTCTGTGGGGGAGCTTGCAAAGGCTTCCGGTGATTCCGAGCTGCTTATTGAGCAGGCACTGGAAAAAGCCCGTTCGGTGCTGGTTTCTGCTCGTGAAAAACGGGTACACCCGACACTGGATCGCAAGCGGCTCACATCGTGGAATGCTTTATTGGCGGAAGGTTTTGTGCGCGCGGGGCTGGCCCTGGGTCGGGATGACTGGCTGGAATCAGCCGATCAAATTATTCAGTATATTCACCGCGAGGCCTGGGACGGTGAACGCCTGTTCGCAGTCTACAACGCAGGCGAGGCAAAATTTGAGGCTTACCTGGACGATTACGCCTGGCTTCTCAATGCCCTCATGCTGTTTTTACAGGCCAGATGGAAAGACGAGTACCTGCGCTTTGCAACCCTGCTTGGTGATGCACTGCTTACCCGCTTCCAGGACCCGGAGCATGGCGGTTTCTTTTTCAGCGATGCGTCCGTGGAAGTCCCGATTGCCAGGAGCATGATATTCCAGGACGATGCAACACCGGCGGGCAATGCCATTGCCGTCAGTGCATTACAGAAACTGGGCGTTTTGACCGGAGAGCTTCAGTATACCGATGCTGCGCAACGCTGCCTGACTCGCGGCATGGATTTACTCGGGCAAAGCCCCCTGGCCTGCGCCAGCCTGCTGCCAGTGTTGCAGGAGTCGGTGAATCCGCGGCCCCACATCATTATTTCAGGAACAGACGCCCGGCAGTGCGAAGAACTGAAACAATGGGTAAGCACCAGCTATCAGGTAGACTGCTACGTGATTGGCCAGGCAAAAGACTCATTGCCCGGAATTCTGTCAGAATACCGTTCCAGTGAGCCAGTAACCGCGTGGGTCTGTCATGGCATGCAGTGTATGCCGCCGGCGGAGTCGCGCGAAATGCTTGAACAACGATTGGAAGAAGCAGGCGGTTCCCGGCATCGGAACGGGACAGGCCCAGAATAAACTGAAGGGACAAGATTGCCGGGATAAATATGCTGGAACTCGCACTCCCCAATACGCACGCACTGGCTGTGATGATATTGATCTTCGGCGCCCTGGTCCTGTTTTCCCGCGAAACCATTCCACTGCAGACAACCAGCCTGGTGGTGCTGGTCACCATCACTGTCGGCTTTACGCTGTTCCCGTTCGAGGCAGACGGCAAGGTGCTGCAGGCCAGTGACTTCTTCCTTGGATTCGGTAACAAGGCCCTGGTCGCGGTTTGTGGACTGATGCTGGTTGGCCAGGGCCTGATCCGAACCGGTGCGCTTGAACCGGTCGGCCGCTTCCTGGCGAGACTGTGGCGCAGGGCTCCGGCTGTTTCCATGTTATTTACCATCCTGATCACCGCGATACTGAGCGCCTTCATCAATAACACCCCTATTGTCGTTTTGATGCTTCCCATACTGATTGGTGTCGCGATGCGAACCGGCGCTTCACCCTCCGGAACGCTGATCCCGATGGGATTTGCCAGCATCATGGGCGGCATGGCGACCACCATTGGCACATCAACCAACCTGCTGGTGGTCAACGTAGCCGCTGACATGGGAATGGATGAATTCAGCATGTTTGATTTTCTTGGTCCTGCGGTCATTGCCGGATTTTTTGCGGCAATTTACCTGTGGCTGGTCGCACCCCGGTTGATCCCCGAACGCAAGCCACCGATGAGTGAAAAAGTTTCCCGCGTCTACACAGCCCAGATCAGGCTGGACAAGGGCAGCCCCGTGGTCGGAAAAACCCTGGCGGAAGCAATCTTAAGGGCCGGTGAAGGCATAAGGGTTGAAACGGTTCAGCGCGGACAAGGCGTGTTCATCAATCCGCTGCCCGACGTTAGACTCAAAGACGATGATCGCATCACAACCAGTGATACGCAGAGCAATCTCAGGGAATTTGCAAGAATCCTTGGCGGCACATTGTTTTCCGGTGACCATGCCGTCGACGCCGCACACCCTCTCAGTCACGAAGGGCTACAGATCGCCGAAGTGGTAATCACACCCGCTTCCAGACTCAGCGGTGTGCGCATTGGTGATGCCCGGCTGCGCTCCCGTTACGGTCTCCGGCTGCTTGCATTCAACCGTTTCGAGGGTTCGCAGGAGCGCAAATCGCCCGGCTTGGATGAAGTGCAATTGAGGTCGGGCGACGTGTTGCTGGTTCAATCCACGCCGGAAAACCTGGCCGAACTCAAGGAAACGGCGGACTTCCTCGTACTGGATGGGAGTATCCAGTTGCCCAGTACCCGCAAAGCCCCGATTGCCCTGGCCACCATCCTTGGCGTCGTACTCCTGGCAGCCCTGGACGTAATGCCCATCGAAGTGAGCGCAATACTGGGCTTCCTGGTACTGATGGTGACCGGCTGTCTGAACTGGAAAGACGCCATGAACGCGCTCAGTTCGCAGGTTATCCTGATCATTGTCGCATCGCTGGCCATGGGCGCTGCATTGCTTAAGACCGGCGGCGCCGATTACCTGGCGAAGTTGTTCGTCTACATTACGTTCGGCGCGCCTCCATCTGTCGTGCTGGGGGGGTTGATGCTGATGATGGGCATCCTGACCAATATCGTTTCCAACAACGCGGCCGCGGTGATCGGAACGCCCATCGCTATCGGAATTGCCCAGCGGCTGGGTATGCCGCTGGAACCCTTTGTGCTGGCCGTGCTGTTTGGCGCCAACCTCAGTTTCGTCACACCGATGGCCTACCAGACCAATATTCTTATAATGAATGCCGCCGGCTACAAGTTCAGTGATTTCGTGCGCGTTGGTCTACCACTGGCCATCGGTTTGTGGATCATACTGACGCTGGTGCTGGTGTGGGCCTATGGAATGTAAAAGTACTCAATGTAAGATGTCCCTTGGGGCCTATTAGCGCGCAAGCACGCTCTTACAGAATTCTAAAACCAGAAAGAGGCTTTAAAAAAAATGAATAACGCTTCCTCCACATCTGCAGTCATCCGCACAGGCCCGTATCCCGAACTGACCTGGGCGGCGATCCTGATTGGTTATTTCCTGGGTGCGCTGATCGCGATCAGCATCGGATACGCCTCCCTGATCCTCGGCTTTTCCATCGAGGGTTCCGAATTGGCGGCGATCCTGGGTTTCGGCATTCTTCGAGGCATCCTGCGCCGCAACAGCATCATCGAAAACAATATCGTGCAGACGGTCGCCAGCGCGGTGAACGGTGCATCCGCTGGTATGATGTTCTCGGTACCAGCTATTTTCATTCTCGGTTACGGCACCGACTTCAACCCGGTTTTGCTGACTTTCGGCGCCATTGCCGGGGCGTTCCTGGGCATCGGTTTCATCATTCCGCTGCGCAAACAGATGATTGACTACGAACGGCTGACCTACCCCGGCGGCGTAGCTGTAGCCACGATCCTGAAGTCCCCCGGCGCCGGCATGCACAAGGCCATGTTGTTGATCGGGGGAGCGCTGCTCAGTGGCGGGCTGCACGCCGTAAGCCAGGCAAGCGGCGTGGACAACTGGGACCTCGGTGCTCTCATTGGCGTACCGGAATACATGAACGGCATCTGGTACCTTTCCCTGCTGACCATCGGTGTGGGCTATATCGCGGGCAAGGGTGGCGTTGCTTTCATCATCGGCGGCTATGTCTGTTACTGGTTCCTTGCGCCGATGCTCTCCGGCCTCGACTTGTTTCCGGTCGATCCAGTCACCCGTGAAATCACCAGCCAACCGAATGCTCTGCGCCTGTTACTGTTCCGGCCGATTGGAATCGGCATGCTCATCGGTGGCGCGATTGCGGGTGTGGCCCTGGCATTCCCCATGATCGTCAGCGCAATACGCAGCATGCAAAATGCGGCGAAATCGGAAGCTGCCATGTCACGGGACGAAATGCCCATCAAACTGCTGTATGTCGCAATTGGTGGCGCTGCGATATTGCTGGCCGTGATGGCGGTGCTTTCAACCGAAAAAATGGGACTCGGGCGTGGCTTGGCAATGGCTGTGGTAGGGACACTCTGGGTTTGGATTGCCGGTGTTATTCTGAGCGAAGCCATCGGCAGGACCAACTGGTCGCCGTTATCCGGCATGACCCTGATCGCCGTGACCCTCCTGATATTCATATCCAGCGGACTGGGGGACACCAAGGCCGCCATCGTTTCGGCCGTCATGGTGGGCGCGGCGGCTTGCGTGGCCATGTCGCAGGCAACCGACCTTATGCTGGATCTAAAAACCGGTTACCTGGTTGGCGCCACGCCCAGGAAACAGCAACTGGGACAGTTTATAGGTGCGTGGCTTGGACCCATTGTGGTGATGACGCTGATTTTCGTACTGAACGAGGCCTATGTACTGGGCAGCGAAAAATTGCCTGCGCCACAAGGCCAGGCACTGGCCAGCATGGTGAGTGGCATCATGGGAGGCGATGTTCCTGCCGCCAAGTACCTGGCCGGAGCCGGTCTGGGCGCCATGCTGAGTATTTTCCAGCCGGGCCTTGGAATCACGGTCGGACTGGGTTTCTACCTGCCGTTCAATATCGTGCTGACCTACAGTATCGGCACACTTTTACGGGTCGTCAGCGACCACAAGATGGGGCAAGCCTTTTCTGAAAGTGTCGGCATCCCAGTGGCAGCAGGTTTTATTGTCGGTGAAGCCCTGGTTGGAGTGGGTTTTGCAATTTCCATGATCCTGAAGGCAGTGTAATTATGAAAACAGTCGCATTATTACTGGTGTTCGGAGCCTTTCTTGCCGGTGCATTTATTTCCGTGCTTGATCCACGAGAAGTCAACTGGTCATGGCTGGTGCCGGTGTTGCTGATTGGCATCATCGGACTGTGGCTTGCCCGCAAAGTGCACCGCGAAGAAGCACACGCCGGGCACAAGCTTGCGGGAAATATGGACCTGCTGGCTAAAAGTCTGGACAACATCCTGACCAGACTGGAGTTGATCAACAACAACAAGGAAGAGTTACCAACTTACGAAGCACGTTTCGAAATCGATCGCCTGTTTCGTGAAGAACTTAACACTTTCGCCGATGCAAGGGAGAGCATGGTCCATGTGTTCGGGATGCAGAATTATGCGGACGTGATGAGCAATTTTGCCGCTGGTGAGCGCTACATCAACCGTGTCTGGTCAGCGTCAACCGACGGTTACGTGGATGAGGTCAATCTCTACCTCGGCCGGGCGCTGGAACAGTTCCGCGAGGCACACGAACATTTTCACGCTCTCAAGTTAAAGTTTGCCGGGGAGACAGTCAATCACCACGGAGTGTGAGTCAGCAGGTCGGTTTCCGGCTCTCCGAAAGTCTTGCATGCCCACGCGACCCGCTTCTCGTGGGTCTGACCCTCTGTTTCCAGTTCATCGACGGCATCCAGACGCTCGCATAAGCCCCGGCGGTTCGCAATCTGGATATTGAGGCCCGGCCGCGCGTTTAACTCGAGTATCAATGGCCCCAGGTCCCGGTCCAGAACGATATCGACGCCCAGGTAACCCAGGCCTACCGCTTCATAGCATCTGGCGGCCATTGAGACAATGCGACTCCAGTGTGGAATCCGGAATCCTGCGACTGCTGAACCGGTGTCCGGATGTTCTGACACCGGATCATTACCGGAAACACCGCCCACGGTAATACCGCTGCAAAGGTCGATCCCGACACCGATCGCACCCTGGTGGAGATTGGCTTTGCCATGGGACTGCCGAGTCGGCAAGCGGGTCATGGCCATCACCGGGTAGCCCCGGTATACGATGACACGTATATCCGGCACACCGTGGTACGTCAAATTGGAAAATGCGGGATCGAAATGGACCAGGGATTCGATCATCGCCACGTCAGGCTGTCCACCCAGCGAATAAAGTCCACCGATCACGTTGGTCAGGTGATGCTCCAGGTCCGCGTGCTGCACCAACACGCCAGCCGAGTCGACGAAATAATCTGATTTCCTGTGGGTGATTACCAGGATACCGTCGCCCCCGCTGCCGTGAGCCGGTTTGATAACGAACTCACTGTTGCCCTTTAGCAATTCATCGATTTGCGCAGCTTGCTGCATCCAACGGACGATCCCGATCAGGTCCGGTACAGCGAGCCCTTGCTCCTGCAGGCGCTTTTTACACAATACCTTGTCGTCCACCAGCGGATAAAAGCGCCGGCGATTGAATTTCATGATGTAATCGCCGTTGCGACGGTTCAGGCCCAGAACACCCGAACGTTTCAACCGCACGACCCGGCCCGGCATCTTCCCCAGCATATTAATTATCCTTTCCCGCCGGCCAGTTGCCTGAAACGAACCAGTTCCGTCATGCGGTACCCGGTATAACGCCCAGACGCCACAATTATGCCCAGCACGATCAGGTTGACTTCCGGAAACACGGTAACCCAGTACGCCAGGATATCCATGGACATCACCAGGAACGCCAGTGCCGCCATCATCAGGCTGCCGAATCCTTCCCTGATTGATGTCAGCGCTCCGCGCTCCTCCCAGACAACGGACATTCGCTCGATGACCATGGCGATAATAACCATGGGGAACAGGGATATGGACAAACCTGTTTCAGCGCCCAGCTGGTTACTGATGATGCTGATCGTAGTCATCAGAAGCACAACTATGGTTACTACAGCCGCAAGCCGCGGAACCAGAAGCAGCCGTAGCCGCTCAAGGTAAAAGCGAAAGAAAAGCCCCAGGGAAACGATCAGAATGAACAAAAGAATACCCTTGAGCAACTCTGTCTCGCGAAAGGCCAGCGCAATCAGCACCGGTGCAAAAGTTCCAAACGAACTGAAACCGATAAAGTTCCTGAGAAAAACGATCACCAGGATGCCAATCGGAACCAGAAGAAGCACTTCGTAAACCGACTGTGTCTGAACCGGCAGTTGCAGTATCGAAATCTTGCCTATGCGTGAATTTTTCAGTTGCACCCGCTCGAAAGCGAGTTCAAGTGCACTCTCAAAGCTTTGTTTGATGGATATCTGCACATCCTGCAGTTGCGCGCCGCTCACCTCTGCCAGCTGCTCATCGCCCCGCCACCAGATCATGAACCCATCCGGCAGGCCCTGGTGACCCGTAACTGGATCGAACAGCATCCAGTCCTCGCCATCGTAGACTGCCAACAGGGTCCTGACTCCGGCTCTCTGAACCTCGTTCTGCAGCATCACACCGTGAATCTGCAGGCTTGGAATCCCGGCTCCAGCGAGGAGTTTCTGGGCCAGCCTGACAAACTCGCGTGATTCTTCTGTTTCCGATAAAAACAGCTTGATGTTCTCGTCGCTGCCGGTATTGTTTAACCTGAACAGGATCGAGGCGGTAAAAGATTCCGTATCCGCAGATTCCTCCCTGACATTAGCGACGATTTCCGCAAGCGCTGTGGCAAAGGGTTCTTCCAGCTGCGGCGTCTGTGGATTCCTGGGCCGGCTGGCAAATCTTCGCTTCCCCGTTTCGGGAATAATCGTCGCCCGATAGTACAAAGTTCTGGGTTCATGTAATTCACGGATGGCCCAGTCTGCCTGTCGCCTGAACGTTTCTTCATCCAGCGTCAGACCAAAACCCCGGGAAATAAAATTCTCCCTGCTGAGGGTGAAGCCCCTGGAGCGGCTGGGCAACTTCAGTTCGGCCCGCACGGGGCCATCTTCAGGCTGGATTTCAAGGCGGACCTGGACCGTCCAGGCTTTACTGGTCAGATCAGGCATGACCGGAAAACCCAGCCACATGACCTTGTAAGCAAAAATCAGCCCGCCCAGCATCAAGAGCAGCAGGGAAAGCACGATCCATTGGCGATGTTTGCTCAAGACCCTTTACATTCCGGGTTACTGAGAAAGGTGCTGCCCGGATCAACCAGGGCAACAGATTTTAGCGTGTTACGCCCCAGCAAAAGCTGATAGTTGAACTCACTGCGATCGATCAGGCTGACCTCGGTGGCCAGCAACCGGCTTGCAATGCACACTTTCATCAAAACGACGGGGCGGGTCTGTGTACTACCGTCATGCTGAATAACTCCTATGGTCCGGACCCGCTCACGGACAACGATGAAATCTTTTCCGGTTTTACGATCGGTAATGCGGAACCGTACCCAGCGTTTTCCATCCTTACGAAATTTCTTGATGACTCCGGCATCAAGGGATGAAGTTTCCGCCCCGGTATCGAGTTTGGCCTTGAGGCTGATTTCCGGTTCGACCAGCATCGCTTTTTCAACCCAGCCCAGGATTTCTAAATCGCGGGTTTCGGCATGACTTTGCGTGGATGAAAGCAGCAACAGAAGAATCACCACGAAACCGTGGAAAGCGCATTGGAGTGAATTAGCTGGCAAAACGATCACTTGTCGATAAGAGAATATTCAAGCGGCGGATTATACAGGGAAATCGGAGTGGATCAGCAGTTTACGCGAACTGGAGATGTGAAAATTTCGTTAGCTATAGTAATTTGTTTTGAAAATTGCGGATAATTAATTGACTGATACGATAGACAGGCTATAAAGTTATTGATTCCGAACCACGCAAGAAAAAAACTTTCACCCATTTCCTAAACCGAGATTCAGCATGTTAATCAATCGAACGAATAGAAAGCTCTCATTGAATACACTGATAACCGCACTAATCACCGCAGGCTTCTCAGTGTCCTTGTTTGCACAAGCAAACGTGGACCAGGTCACTCAGGAAGGCGAGAAACGCGCTGAAGCGGGTGCGGCGGAGCAACAACGCGTTGAGCAGGTCGCCAATCAGACTGACAAGTTACTTACCGACTACAAAACCGTTACCAAGGTGGTCGATGGCCTGCTCGTTTATAACAGTCTCCTGCAACGGCAGATCGATAATCAGGAACAAGAAAAAGCGGAACTGGCCAATTCCATGACCAACGTGGCGCTCATCGAACGCCAGATCATACCGATGATGACTCGCATGATCGACTCTATGGACCAGTTCATAGAACTGGATACACCTTTCCTAATGGATGAACGGCGGGGCCGGCTGGAGCGTCTGCGAGGCATGATGGAGCGGTCAGATGTTACCGCCGCCGAGAAATTCCGGCGCGTCATCGAAGCTTATCAAATCGAGAATGATTACGGTCGGACGATTGAAGCTTACCGGGGTTCGGTGGACATTAATGGTAATCAGCAGGAAGTAGATTTCCTGCGCATTGGCCGGGTATCGCTGACCTACCAGTCTGTAGGCGGACTGAATACCGGTGCATGGGATAAAGAAGCTGGGGCATTCGTCGAACTGCCTCCGGAAAAGTACAAGACACAGGTAGCACATGGGATCAGGGTAGCGCGCAAACAGGTGGCGCCTGATCTGCTGATCGTACCCGTGGACGCTGCTTCGGAGGAAACATTATGATCACCAGAGTAACAAAAACTGTATTTATTGCATGCCTCGCATTCGGCCTGGCCCTCGGGTTTGGCAACAGCGCCTTCGCGGTGCAGGCCGTTTCCATGGACGACCTGTTGCAGCAGGTTAAACAAGGCCGGGTCAAAGACGCGGCCGAGAACAAGAAGCGAATCGCAGAATTCCAGCGTAACCGTGCCAGGCAGCAGCAGTTGGTGGCGGATATGAAAGCGGAACAGGCCCGTCAGGAACAACGTTCCAAGCAACTGGAAGTCGCCTTTGAAGCCAATGATGTCCAAATCATCGATTTGGAGCGTGCGTTGCTGGAGCGCCTTGGCGATCTGAAGGAACTGTTCGGTGTACTGCAACAGGCCGCAGGTGATGCCCGGGGTAATTTCGAAAGTTCGCTGACCCAGATCCAGTTCCCGGATCGTACGGACTGGCTGACCGCATTTGCACAGAAGATGGGCCAGACCACCCGCATGCCGTCAATGGAAGAAATCGAGAGGATCTGGTTTGAACTTCAACGAGAAATGACCGAGTCCGGCAAGGTACTTCGCATCCCAACCACGGTGATTAACGCCAGCGGAGAGGAAGAGCAGCGTGAGGTGGTTCGTGTCGGCCTGTTCAATGTCGTTTCCGACGGCAGGTACCTGGAATTCATTCCTGAGACCCAGCGCCTGATCGAACTGCAACGTCAGCCGCAGAGCCGCTACACCGGCCGTGCGGAAGACCTTGAAGAAGCCGCGTCCGGTTTGCACTCTTTTGCTATTGATCCAACCCGCGGCCAACTGCTTAGCTTGCTGGTGCAGTCACCCAGTCTGATGGAGCGTATTGCCCAGGGTAAGGTCGTCGGCTACGTGATCATCTCTATTGGTATTATTGGTTTACTCATTGCGTTGTGGAGAATGCTCGCGCTGGCTGCGACCAGTGCCAAAGTCAACCGCCAGGCAAAAAACCTGGAGCAGCCGGGCAACAACCCGCTCGGGCGCGTGATCAAGATCGCGCACGAAAGCCCGGATACCGACGTGGAAGGCCTGGAATTGAAGCTCGGCGAAGCCATCCTGAAAGAGACGCCGAAGTTCTACGCCTGGCTGCCGTTCCTGAAGATCATTTCAGTGGTGGCGCCGTTGCTGGGTCTGCTGGGTACCGTAACCGGCATGATCGTCACCTTCCAGGCCATTACGCTTTATGGTGCGGGTGATCCCAAGCTGATGGCCGGCGGTATTTCAACCGCCCTGGTCACCACAGTACTCGGTCTTTGTGTTGCCATCCCAATGGTATTCCTGCACACACTGGTCCAGAGTCGCTCCAAGCGCCTGACCCAGATCCTGCAGGAAGAGGCGGCCGGCATGTTGTCCGAAAGGGCCGAACGTAGCGCCGCCTGAGAGCAGTAGACAATGGATGTTATTTTTTACTACTTACCGTTCCTGGAAACCATCAGGGACTTTATCGAACTCGGTGGCCCGGTACTCCGGGTCATCGGCGTCGTTACACTATTCATGTGGATTCTGATTATTGAACGTATCGTGTACATGCGCACCGGCCACAAGCGCCTGGTCAGAAATGCCCACCAGGTGTGGGATGCGCGAACTGATTACTCATCGTGGAACGCACATGCAATTCGGGCCCGGATAATTTCACTGGTATCGGCTAATTCCGAACGCAACCTCGCATTGATCAAGACCTGTGTTGCACTCTGCCCGCTACTGGGTTTGCTGGGCACCGTGACGGGCATGATCGAGGTGTTTGAGGTAATGGCCATTGCCGGCTCAGGCAATCCACGATCCATGGCTTCCGGAGTATCCAAGGCCACGGTGCCGACCATGGCAGGCATGGTGGCGGCATTATCCGGTGTCGCCATGAGCACCTACCTGGAAACCAAGGCCCGGCGTGAACGGGACTTTATCGCAGATGAACTGTTTATTGAGCATGGCTGACCATTGCGGGTCCGGCATGCTTTTGAAGGAGAAATAATATGCGGCAGCATTTAGCCACGCAAATTGAAGAAGAAGAGTCGGAAATCAACATCACGCCCATGCTGGACGTGGTGTTTATCATGCTCATTTTCTTCATCGTGACAGCGACTTTTGTCAAAGAAGCCGGCATCGAGGTTAACCGCCCCGATGCGGCCACGGCCGTCAAGGCGGAAAAAGCCAATATCCTGGTGGCAATTGGTCCGAATAATGACATCTGGATTGACAAGCGCCAGGTCGATATCCGCTCGGTCCGGCCAAACATTGAACGCCTGCACGCCGAGAACCCGCAAGGTTCCGTCGTCATCCAGGCGGACAAGGAATCCAAAACAGACACCCTGATCCAGGTCATGGATGCAGCGCGTCAGGCTGGCGTATTCAATGTCTCGATCGCGGCCAATGAACCCTAAAGAGAACATCCATGTCTGCAACAATTCTTGAATCACTATCGCTGAACAAAACCGGAGATATTGTCCGGCTTGTCATTGGCCTGACTATAGGCCTGGCGGTTACGGCGGGTCT
>Ga0209013_10000457_pt1 | contig 36109 bp, 37 predicted proteins | sample Cruoilmetagenom2_FD_187291 | JGI IMG/M metagenome (GOLD analysis project Ga0209013, IMG submission 187291) | Oil polluted marine microbial communities from Coal Oil Point, Santa Barbara, California, USA - Sample 2 (SPAdes) (version 2) | ecosystem: Environmental > Aquatic > Marine > Oil seeps ...
TGTTTGGTTTCAAGACTTTAGCTTTGAAACCACAGGACTTTTAACCGTCAACCTTTCAAACTTTTAACTCATTTTTTAACTTCAAAAATTATCCTTAACATACTGTTTGTTATATAAATAATAGTTTGTACATTTGCACTCCCTTTTTAGGGAACAAAAATAAATGTTTAACTATAACAAAGAATTTAATTGTGAATACATTAAGTTACAAAACAGTATCAGCAAACAAAAATACCGTTACTAAAGAATGGGTATTGGTTGATGCAGACGGTCAAACGTTGGGTCGTCTAGCTTCTAAAATAGCAATGCTAATTAGAGGTAAAAACAAACCAAATTACACTCCTCACGTAGATTGTGGAGACAATGTAGTGGTTATCAACGCGGAAAAAATTACATTATCTGGTAAAAAATGGAGTGACAAAACTTATATTCGTCACACTGGTTACCCAGGCGGTCAAAGATCATTAACTGCTAGTGAAATTTTTCAAAAAGATCCAATCAAACTGGTTGAAAAAGCAGTAAAAGGAATGTTACCTAAAAACAAATTAGGTAGTGCATTATACAGAAATTTATATGTATATGCAGGTGCTGAACACAAACAAGAAGCTCAATCACCAAAAGCTATTAACCTTAACGATCTTAAATAATGGAAACAATTCACAAAATAGGTAGAAGAAAAACAGCTGTTGCTCGTATTTATGTTTCTGAAGGAAAAGGAAATATTACTGTAAATAAAAAGGATTATAAAAATTACTTTACTACAGCAACTTTACAATATAAAATTATGCAAGCGCTTAACTTAACAGATAATGCAAATACTTTTGACATTAAAGTTAATGTTTATGGTGGCGGTGTAACAGGACAAGCTGAAGCAATTAGATTAGCTATTTCTAGAGTTTTAGTAGAACTAAATCCTGAAAACAGAACAATTCTTAAACCAGAAGGATTACTTACAAGAGACCCAAGAATGGTTGAACGTAAAAAATTCGGTCAAAAGAAAGCAAGAAAAAAATACCAATTCTCAAAACGTTAATCGTTTTAGAAAATTATTTTGCCAATTTAATTGGCAGTTCATTGAAATTAAAATTAAACAAGTTGTCGTTGAATCAGTCAATGACTGTAAAAAGTTTAGCATCCAAATAGGGAAGATCGGTTTTCCGCTACTTCCCTATTGCTAACTCAACGGAACGTAAACTAAATACAAATGACAAATATTGAAATTAAAGATTTACTAGACGCAGGTGTACATTTTGGTCACCTAACTAGAAAATGGGACCCAAACATGGCTCCTTACATTTATGGAGAACGCAATGGTGTTCACATAATTGACCTTTACAAAACTGCTGCAAAAATTGAAGAAGCTTCTGAAGCTTTAAAAAAAATAGCAGCTTCTGGTAGAAAAATACTTTTTGTAGCTACCAAAAAACAAGCAAAAGAAATTATTTCTGAAAATTCTAAAAGCGTTAACATGCCTTTCATTACAGAAAGATGGCCTGGCGGAATGTTAACTAACTTTGTTACAATTAGAAAAGCCGTTAAAAAAATGTCATTAATTGACAGAATGAAACAAGATGGTTCATTTGACGCACTTTCTAAAAGAGAAAAATTACAAATTAACCGTCAACGTGAAAAACTAGAAAAGAACTTAGGTTCTATTAACGATATGACACGTTTGCCTGGTGCAATTTTTGTAATTGATGTAAAAAAAGAACACATTGCAATTGCAGAAGCAAAAAAATTAAATATTCCAATTTTCGCTATGGTAGATACAAATTCTGACCCTAGAGGAATTGATTATGTGATTCCTTCTAATGATGATGCCTCTAAATCAATAGCTAAAGTATTAGGTTTTGTTACTGAAAATATTGCTGAAGGTTTAGCGGATAGAAAAGCAAGTAAAGAAAAAGCTGCTGAAGCAAAAGACGCTAGTAAAGCTAAAGTAGAAAAAGCAAAGGAAGCAAAAGAATCAAAATAAAAGTTTAATACTTGAAAATTATTTTCAATAAAAAATAAAATAAAATGGCAAAAATTACAGCCGCTGAAGTTAATAAATTAAGAAAATCTACCGGAGCTGGTATGATGGACTGTAAAAATGCACTTGTTGAAGCCGAAGGTGATTTTGACAAAGCAATTGAAATTTTACGTAAAAAAGGACAAAAAGTTGCAGCAAAAAGAGCAGACAGAGATTCCTCTGAAGGTGCTGTTATTGCAACCGTAAATAATAACAGCACTCAGGGTGCTATTATTTCTTTAAATTGTGAAACTGATTTTGTTGCTAAAAATGATAATTTTGTTGCCTTAGCTAAAGAATTTGCAGAAATTGCATTAAACGCAAACTCTAAAGAAGAATTTTTAAATACTGATTTTGGAGGAATGACCGTTGCTGAAAAATTAGTTGAGCAAACTGGAGTTATTGGTGAAAAATTAGAAATTGGAGGTTTTGAAAAAGTTTCTGGAGAATTTGTAGGTTTTTACATTCATGCTGGTAATAAAATTGCTGCAATTACTGCTTTATCTGCTAATAATGATAATGCACAACAAGTAGCAAAAGATATTTCTATGCAAGTTGCAGCAATGGGAGCAACAACTTTATCTTATAAAGATTTAGACCCTGCATTTGTAGCTTCTGAAACAGAAGCAAGAATTGCGGTTATAGAAAAAGACAATATTGAACTTGGAAGATTAGGAAAAACATTAAAACATGTACCTACTTTTATTTCAAGAATGCAATTAACAGATGAAATTATAGCAAAAGCTCAAGAAGATTTAAAGGCGGAATTAAAAGCGGAAGGAAAACCTGAAAAAATTTGGGATAGAATTCTTCCTGGTAAATTAGAAAGATTTATTTCTGATAATACTACTTTAGACCAAGAATTATGTCTTTTAAATCAAAACTTTATTAAAGACGAAAAAGAAACAGTTGCCAAATATGTACAATCAAAAGGCGTTGAAGTAACTGATTTTAAACGTGTATCTTTAGTATAAGTCGCATTTAAAATAAAAATTTAAAAAGTCTCATTCTCTATGGATGAGACTTTTTTTATGCTTTTTTTAATCCTAATTTATGACCAGCAATTGCATAATATAAAATTATAAGGTAACAGGGTAATAAAATCCAATATCCTGAATTTGCCGCCTCTGCACTTGCTACAACTTCACTAATTCCTTTAGCAATCAATTCTGCTTTGTTATAATCAACAATCCAACCATATAATGGAGGAATTATTGCTCCACCAGAAATAGCCATAATTAATAATGCCGATGCAGTTTTCGTAAATTTACCAAGTCCTTTTAAGGTTAACGGCCAAACAGCTGGCCAAACTAAAGCATTTGCAATTCCTAATGCAGCTACAAATAGAACAGACACAAATCCTGTAGTAAAAACAATACAAAAAGTCAACATAATACCCAAAACTGCGCTTATTTTTAAAGCTTTTTCCTGACTAATATATTTTGGAATTAAAAATACTCCTAGCGCGTATGTTACAACCATAGCCATTAGTGTAAACGTTGTAAAAAATCTGGCATCTGTAGCTGGAAATCCTAAAGAAATTCCGTAAGCAATAATAGTATCACCGGCTACAACTTCTGCTCCTACGTACATAAACAACGTTAACACGCCTAACCATAAATGTGGAAATTGAAAAATGCTCGTCTTAGAAGTTTCGCCTTCTTTTATATTTTCCATAGGTGCTGCTTCCACATGTGGTAAAGGTGCTTTTCTTATTAAAATACCAAGTATAAATAATACAATAGCCATTAAAATATAAGGCATAACCACACTGCTTGCCATTTCATCTAATAATTTAGCCTTTTCAGAGGCACTTACAAGGCTTAATTTATCCTTTATAGTATCAATTCCAGACAATAAAATAGTTCCAAAAATTAAAGAACCTAATGCTCCAGCTACTTTATTTGCAATCCCCATAATTGCAATTCGTTTTGCGCCACTTTCAATTGGTCCTAAAATAGTTATATATGGATTTGAGGCTGTTTGCAATAAGGTCATTCCCATTCCTTGAATAAAAATTCCTGATAAAAACATCCAATACGTTCTAGCTTCTGCTGCTGGAATAAAAACTAAAGCTCCTAATGCCATAATAATTAACCCTAATGACATTCCTTTTCTAAATCCTATTTTATTAATAATATAAGAAGCTGGCAATGCCATTACTACAAAAGAAATATACGATGCAGATGCTACAAAAAAGGATTGAGCTGAAGTTAATTCACTAATAGTTTTCATAAATGGAATTAAAGCGCCATTAATCCAAGTAACAAAACCAAAAATAAAAAATAATCCTGCTATAATTATAATTGGAATAGTAAAGTTTTTTTTCTGAATAGTAGAATATGTTGGGTCGCTCATTATTAATATAATTTTATAATATCTTTTTAAAAAATTAAAAGCCAATATACAAAATTATAAAATGCTTAATTTTTAATTCTTATCAATTTATAAATAACATTATTATCCGTGTAAACATCCCTAAAATCTATATAAACAATCCCTATAAATACTAACAACTATTTATTATATTTGCATAACTTTCAAATAAATTATGGCTTATAAAAGAATTTTATTAAAATTAAGTGGAGAAGCGCTGATGGGCGATAGACAAAGCGGCATTGACCCAGAAAGATTGGCAGAATACGCTCAAGAAATTAAAAATATTGTAGACAGAGGCATAGAAGTTGCCATAGTTATTGGTGGAGGAAATATTTTTAGGGGCGTTGCTGGTGCTAGTAATGGTATTGACCGAGTACAAGGAGATTATATGGGAATGCTTGCAACTGCAATAAATGGATTAGCCCTGCAAAGTGCAATTGAAGCTGCTGGAATAAAAACAAGGTTACTTACTGCAATTAAAATGGAACAAGTTGCTGAGCCATTTATAAAAAGAAGAGCGGTAAGGCATTTAGAAAAAGGACGTGTAGTAATTTTTGGCTGCGGAACAGGAAATCCTTACTTTACAACAGATACAGCTGCTGTTTTAAGAGCTATTGAAATAGGCGCTGAAGTAATTTTAAAAGGAACAAGAGTAGATGGAATTTATTCATCTGATCCTGAAAAAAATAAAGATGCAACAAAATTTGAGTCTATTACTTATAAAGATGTTATGACAAAAGGCTTAAAAGTTATGGATATGACTGCATTTGCACTTAGTCAAGAAAATAATTTGCCTATTGTAGTATTTGATATGAATACCCAAGGAAACCTTGAAAAAGTTGTTTCTGGTGAAAATATTGGTACAAAGGTTGATAAATAATTTCCTATAATTAAACTTTTCAATTATGAATGAAGAACTAAAATTTATTGTTGATAGCACTAAAGAGCTAATGCAAAATGCTACTTTGCATTTAACAGAAGAATTTCGAAACATTAGAGCTGGTAAAGCTACACCTTCTATGTTAGGCAGTGTAACTGTTGAATACTACGGTTCTCAAACGCCTTTAACTCAAGTTGCAAATGTTAGCACTTTAGATGCACATACTATTACTGTTCAACCTTGGGAAAAACATCTTTTACACGATATAGAAAAAGCCATTATGATTGCTAATTTAGGTTTTAACCCAATGAATAATGGTGAAGTGGTTATTATAAACGTTCCTATTTTAACGGAAGAGAGAAGACTACAACTTTCAAAACAGGCAAAATCTGAAGCTGAAAATGCTAAAGTAAGTATTAGAAATAGTAGAAAAGATGCTATGAACGAAATTAAGAAAGTAGAAGCTTCTGAAGATATGCAAGGGAATACAGAAATTGATGTTCAAAAACTAACCGATAAATACATTTCTGAAGTAGACGAACTTTACAAGTTAAAAGATGTAGAAATTATGAAAGTATAAGGTTATCCCTAACCTTAAAAAAAGTGAAAGCACTCCATCGAGTGCTTTTTTTATTAACCTATATTTGCATAGCTAACTTTCAATTATTGAATGAAAAAAATATTTTTATTAGCATTATTATTTCCTTTTATTGCTTTTTCTCAATATCAGATAAGCGGTAAGGTTATTAACCATAAAACCAAAAAACCATTAGTTTTTGCAAATATAATGGTAAATAAAACAAATGGTACTTTAACCGATATTGATGGTTTTTTTCAAATTAGCAGTTCCAAACCAATTTCTGAAATTACTATTTCTTATGTAGGTTTTACGACCAAAATAATTCCTATAAATAATCCTAAAAAATATATAACGGTAAGTTTAAAGGCTTCTGTAGAAAATTTAAAAGAAGTTTTAATAACCGCTAAAGAAAACCCTGCTATACAGCTAATACGCAACGCAATAAAAAACAAGAATAAAAATAATATTGAAACTAGCTTAAACACCTTTAAATTTAACACCTACAATAAAATTTTAGTAACTGCAAACCCCGACTCTATTCAAGGTAAAATAGATTCTATTTTTAAAATTAAAAATGATAAAAAAATCTTTATAAAATTAGATTCGTCTAATTACAATTTTCATAAAGAAATTGAAAACAAGCATTTATATATTTCTGAAAAAATATCAGAAATTAATTTTGAAAAAGGAAAAAAGAAAAAAGAAATTATTTTAGCTTCTAGAATGGCCGGCTTACAACAACCTATTTATGAGTTGTTAGCCATTACCTTACAAGATTTTTCGTTTTACAATCCATTGTACACCATTGCAGGAACCAAATATTATAATCCTATTGCAGATAATGCATTAAAATATTATTCCTATAAAATTTTAGATACCGTTAATAATTCCGTTGGCAAATCTATTGTAGTTTATTTTAAGCCGAAACTTACTAAAAAAGTTTTAGGTATTGAAGGTGTGCTTTACCTTGATAAAAATAGTTACGCCATTACCAAAGCCATAGTTGAATTAAAAGGAATAGTTCATGTAAAAGCAACTCAAAATTTTGTTTATAAAAAAGAAGCTGAAATTTGGTTTCCTAGTTATCAGGAAATTTTATTAAAAAAAGGAGTTAATAAAAAACCCATTTCTCTTTTTGGAGGAATGGTTAAATTTTCTGATGGAATAAAAAACGACAGCATACAAAACACTAAAAAAAACACTCCAGATGCTATAACTTACTTTTTATCTAAAACCAAAAATTTTAATATTGAGATTAACCAACCTGTAAAAGTTAAAAAATCATCAAGCACCATACAATTTAAAGAGGATGCAGCTTATAAAAACGAATTTTTTTGGAACACTTACAGAACAGATTCCATTACTAATCGCGATAAAAAAACTTACACAGTTTTAGATAGTTTAGCAAAAAAAGAACATATAGAACGAAAAATTAAATTAGCTCGTTCTATACTTAAAGGCTTTTATCCAACTAAATATATCGATTTAAATTTGGGTAAAATTATTAACTTAAACAATTATGAAGGTCTTCGCTTAGGTTTTGGAGGAATTACAAATAATCAATTTTCATCTAAATTTAAACTTGAATCCTATTTTGCATACGGAACAAAAGACGCTGATTTTAAATATAGTGTTGGTGGTTCTGTTCGATTAAATAAAGAAACAAACACTTGGATTTCTACCAATTACACTAATGATATTAAAGAAGCTGCTTCCTTAGATTTTATTGCTGAAAACACTTCATTTTCACCAGTTAATCCAAGAAATTTAAATATTAGTAAATTTTACAACTACAAAACAGTTAGCATCGGTTTAAAGCGTGATATTCAACCTAATTTTGAGACTAAACTGCAATTAAGCACCGGAGATTATACACCAGTTTTTAATTACACTTTTATCTCTTCAACTAAAAACTTAAGTAAATATCAATTAACCTTAGCAACTATTGGTTTTCAATACAACCCTAATAGCGAGTACATGAATTCTCCTATTGGAAAACTTAAAATCAAGGATAAATTTCCTCAATTCACTTTTCAAATAAATAAAAGTTTTGAAAATGTTTTGCAAAGCGATTTCAACTTCACCCAAATCAACTTACGTATTTTAGAAAACATAAAACCACTTAAAAAAGGAGTTACTAAAATTTTGATAGAAGGAGGAATAGTTTTTGGCGATGCACCAATATCTCATTTATTTAATTCTGCACCTAATTATACTTTTAAAAATCCATGGAGAAGACGTATAAATTTAGCTGGTACTAATAGTTTTGAAACTATGGGATATAATGAATTTATATCGGATAGATTTATGGCAATTCATTTAAAACATCTATTAAAACCTCTTAAACTATTTAAAAAATTTAAACCACAATTTACTTTAGTTACCAGGGCCGTTATTGGTAATATTCATAATCCAAATTTTCAAACAGGCATACAATTTAAAAGTCTAAAAAAAGGTTATTTTGAAAGTGGTTTAGAACTAAATAGCTTATTTAAAGGCTTTGGACTAAGTGCTCATTACAGATATGGTGCGTATTCCAACCCAATTTGGAGTGATAATTTGGCTGTTAAATTAACCTTTAAACTTAATTTAGGAATTTAACGAAGGAAAGAATAATTAGTCAACAATTTTTATAACTTTGCATAAATTTTTTTAATGGATTTTTGGTCGCACGTTTCGCGTTTTATTATAAAAAAACGCTACTTTATTTTAATATTACTAGCAGGAATTACTTATTTTTTAGCTTCACAAATGCAGTATATGCGTTTTTCTTATACAGAAGCTAATTTATTACCAGAAAATCATCCTATAAATATAAAATACAACCAATTTTTAAAACACTTTGGTGAAGAAGGAAACTTAATTGTAATGGCAGTGCAAGATTCTACCATTTTTACTCCTAAAAAATTTAATGCTTGGAACCAGCTTTCAAAAAAACTAGATAGTTTTCCTGAAGTTGATTTTTCATTGGGAATTGGAGATGTAAAAGTGCTTCAAAAAAATAAAGTCAAAGAAAAGTTTGATATTGTTCCTTTATATACCAAAACTCCTAAAACTACCAAAGAGATTTTAAGTATTAAAAATAAACTTTACAATAATTTACCTTTTTACGAAAACTTATTATACAATAAAAAAGCAAAAACCCTTAGAACAATTATTTATCTAAAAAAAGATATTGTAAATACCGTTGCCCGAAAAGATTTTGTACTTAATGAATTAAACCCAATCCTTCAAAAATTTGATGAAGAAAACAACTTAAAAGTTAGAGTTTCTGGTATGCCCTACATTAGAACCATGAACGCCCAAAATATTGTGGACGAAATTGGATTATTTGTTGGTTTAGCACTTGGCGTTACTTCCTTAATTTTCTTCTTTTTCTTTCGTTCGTTTAGAGCCACTGTAATTGCCATTTTAGTAGTAAGTATTGGCGTAATTTGGGCATTTGGGTTTATAGGATTGTTCCGATATGAAATTTCCGTTTTAATGGCTTTAATTCCACCATTAATTATTGTTATTGGAGTGCCAAATGCTATCTTTTTAATTAATAAATACCAACAAGAAGTTAAAAAACATGGTAATCAGGCTAAATCATTACAACGTGTAATTACCAAAATTGGTAATGCAACTTTAATGACAAATACCACAACTGCTATTGGGTTTTTAACCTTTGTTTTTACTAAAAGTGAATTATTACAACAATTTGGTATTATTGCTTCTATAAACATTTTCGGAATTTTTCTATTAGCCTTACTATTAATTCCTATTATTTATAGTTTTTTACCACTTCCAAAAGAAAAACATTTAAAACATTTAGATCGTAAATGGATTGAATCTATTGTTAGCGGGCTAATTTTAATTGTAAAAAATCATAGAATTGCAGTTTATTTAACTACAGTTTCTTTAATTATTATAAGTATGATTGGTATTTATATGATAAAAGTTTCTGGTAGTTTAATTGAAGACATGCCAAAAGGAAAACCGTTTTTTGAAGATATTGTTTTCTTTGAAAACGAATTTGGTGGAATTATGCCTTTAGAAATTATTATTGACACCAAAAAAGAAAACGGAGTAATGAAACTTTCTACCTTAAAACGCATGGATAAGTTAGAAGGAACGATAGATGAAATACCTCAGCTATCTAAACCAATTTCTATTTTAAACTTGGTAAAATACGCAAAACAAGCTTTTTATAATGGCAACCCTAAATTTTACCAATTGCCTAATAATCAAGAAAAAAATTGGATTTTAAGCTATACAAAAAATTCAGTTTCAGACACTAATTTATTAAATAATTATGTCGATTCAACAGGAAGATATGCTCGCATAACTACATTCATGAAAGATATTGGGACCGATAAAATGGATATTATTGAGACACAAATGGCTCAAAAAGTAGCCAAAGTTTTTCCTAAAAATAAATTTGATGTAACCCTTACTGGCAAGGCTTTAGTATTTTTAAAAGGTACACATTATTTAATTTATAACTTAATAATTTCCTTATCCTTAGCTATATTATTTATTGCTTTATTTATGGCGTTTATGTTTCGCTCTTTTAAAATGATTTTAATTTCGCTTATACCAAATGTTTTCCCTTTACTTATTACAGCTGGATTAATGGGATATTTAGGTATTCCTATAAAACCTTCTACCATTTTAGTGTTTAGTATAGCGTTTGGAATATCTGTAGATGATACTATCCATTTCTTAGCAAAATACCGACAAGAATTAAAAGTATTTAAATGGAAAATAACACCATCTGTATTAGCAGCACTTAAAGAAACAGGAGTTAGTATGTTCTACACTTCCATTGTGTTATTTTTTGGCTTTTTAGTATTTACAGCTTCCAGTTTTGGAGGAACAATAGCTTTAGGAGGATTGGTATCTGTAACCCTACTAATTGCAATGGTATCTAATTTAATATTATTGCCTTCATTACTACTTTCCTTAGAAAAAAACATAGCTAATAAAAAAGATTTTAAAGAACCAATACTGGATATTTTACCTCCAGAAGATGAAGAAACTAACATTTAGTTAAAAATATTTCCAAAATTATTAATTTTAATTGCAGGATATTCGCATTTTTTAATGCAATATGTATCTTTGCGTCTCTTAAAATATAGAACATGAAAAAATTTACAGTTGCAGAACTTTTAAGTTCAACAAATTATTTAACTGAAGTAACTTTAAATGGTTGGGTAAGAACATTCAGGGCAAATAGGTTTATTGCTGTAAATGATGGTTCAACTATTAACAATATTCAATGTGTAGTTGATTTTGAAAACACGGATGAAAACACCTTAAAACGAATTACTACCGGAGCTGCAATTACAGTTAAAGGAACCTTGGTGGAAAGTTTAGGGAAAGGGCAAAATGTAGAAATACAAGTTTCTGAAATTAAAATATTAGGAGATTCTAATCCAGATGAATATCCTATTCAGCCAAAAAAACATAGTTTAGAATTTTTACGTGAAAATGCACATTTACGTGTCAGAACTAATACTTTTAGTGCGGTAATGCGTGTTAGATCGGCATTAGCTTTTGCTGTACATAAATACTTCACCGAAAAAGGTTTTTACTATTTTAATGCCCCAATTATTACCGGTTCAGATGCCGAAGGAGCTGGTGAAATGTTTGGAGTTAGCACACTAGACCAAAACAATTTACCAAAAAATGAAGATGGAAAAGTAGATACTACCAAAGATTTTTTTGGTAAAACTACCAACCTTACAGTTTCAGGACAATTAGAAGCAGAAACCTATGCAATGGCGCTTGGTAAAGTATATACTTTTGGACCAACTTTTAGAGCTGAAAATTCAAACACAACCAGACATTTATCTGAATTTTGGATGATTGAACCTGAAGTGGCTTTTAATAATTTAGATGATAACATGGATTTATCCGAAGATTTTATTAAATCGGTTATTAATTACACCCTAGAAAACTGTAAAGATGATTTAGCTTTTTTAGAAAACAGATTACAACAAGAAGAAAAAACTAAACCTGCTAAAGATAGAAGTGAAATGTTGTTAATTGAAAAGTTAAACTTTGTAGCAAATAATAACTTTAAACGTGTTAGTTATACCGAAGCAATTGATATTTTAAGAAACTGCAAACCTAATAAAAAGAAAAAATTTCAATATTTAATTAATGAATGGGGAGCAGATTTACAAAGTGAACATGAACGATATTTAGTTGAAAAACACTTTAAATGTCCAGTTATTTTATTTGATTATCCAGCAAACATAAAAGCTTTTTATATGCGATTAAATGAAGATGGAAAAACTGTTAGAGCTATGGATGTTTTATTCCCTGGAATTGGAGAAATAGTAGGTGGTAGTCAACGTGAAGAACGCTTAGATGTTTTAAAACAAAAAATTGCCGATTTACATATTGATGAAAAAGAACTTTGGTGGTATTTAGATACTAGAAAATTTGGAACAGCAGTTCATAGTGGTTTTGGATTAGGATTTGAACGTTTAGTACAATTTACAACAGGTATGGGTAATATTAGAGATGTAATCCCTTACCCAAGATATCCACAAAATGCAGAGTTTTAAAAAACACAAATAAAAAACATAGTATAAATTATACTATGTTTTTTTGTATTTTTAACTAATACTTTATTAATAATATATGCTCAGACAAAGTTTACAACAAAAATTATTACAAAAATTATCGCCTCAGCAAATTCAATTAATGAAATTAATTCAATTGCCTACACAAGCATTTGAACAAAAACTAAAACAAGAATTAGAGGAAAACCCAGCATTAGAAAGCGGTAAAGAAAATACCGAAGACTCCATTAATTCTGAATTAGATAATTCCGATTTCGAAACAGCAGATAACGAAAGCATTTCAGCAGAAGACATAAATATTGATGAATATTTAAGTGATGATGAAATACCCAATTACAAAACACAAACTAACAATTACTCAGTTGATGATGATGAAAAGCAAATTCCTTATGCTTCAGGTACATCTTTCACACAATACTTAAAAAATCAGATTAACACTTATAGTTTAAGTGAATCCGAAGAAATTATTACTAATTTTTTAATAGGTAGTATTGATGATAGCGGATATATCAGAAGAGATTTAGAAGATATTTTAGATGATTTAGCATTCACTCAAAATATATATACAACTATTGAAGAGTTAGAAAAATTATTAAAAATAATTCAACAATTAGATCCTTCAGGTGTTGGCGCTAGAAATTTGAAAGAATGCTTATTAATTCAGTTACAACGCAAAAAAGATAATCCAAGTTGTAATTTAGCAATTAAGATATTAGAAGAATCCTTTGATCATTTTGTTAAAAAACATTACACCAAGCTTCAGAAAAAATTCAAAATTAATATAGAAGAATTAAAATCTGCTATTTCCCAAATAGAAAAATTAAATCCAAAACCAGGTGGTTCCTATGTTAGCAATAACAAAATTGCGGAACAAATTGTACCTGATTTTACTATTAAAATTGAAGAAGGAGACCTTGTGTTAAGCTTAAACTCAAGAAATAGTCCGGAATTACATATTTCTAATGAATATAATAACCTATTACATGGTTATAAAAATTCTAAAACTAAAACTAAATCGCAAAAAGATGCAGTCCAATTTATCAAACAAAAATTAGATGCTGCCAAATGGTTTATAGATGCTATAAAGCAACGCCAGCAAACTCTATTTTTGAATATGGACGCTATTATGCAATATCAAAAAGAATACTTTTTAACAGGTGATGAACGTAAATTAAAACCTATGATTTTAAAAGATATTGCCGAAACTATTCAAATGGACGTTTCTACTGTTTCAAGAGTTGCAAACAGTAAATATGTTACAACCCCATATGGAACCAGATTAATAAAAGATTTCTTCTCTGAATCTATGAAAAATGATCAAGGAGAAGATGTATCTACCACTGAGATAAAAAATATTTTGTCCTCTGTAATTGATAATGAAGACAAAAAGAAACCCCTAACTGATGATAAATTAGCTATAATATTAAAGGAAAAGGGTTATCCTATTGCTAGAAGAACCGTTGCGAAATACAGAGAACAATTAGATATTCCAGTTGCCAGATTAAGAAAAAAGATATAGATTTACTTTTTAAAAAACTATGAAATTTTCTAAACTTCTTTCCTCCTTCTTTCATCCAATAAATTTCCCAATTGTTGGTGCTATTTTATACTTTTTATTACTCCCAAAATATTTATTTATAGAGCAAGAAAGGTTATTATTGACCGTTATATTTGTAATAACTTATATATTTCCCCTTATACTTATCATTTTATTAAAAACTTTTAAAATGATTAATAGTTACCATATGACCACTATTGAAGAGCGTAAATTTCCTCTTATTTTATTTATTTCAATTACAGTTTTTATTGGCTATTGGCTATTAAAATCTACTGTTGTAGATTTACTTTCGCTTTTTTATTTTGGTTATGCACTAGGTTTAAGTATAACCTATATTTTACTTTATTTTAAAATAAAAGTCAGCTTACATACTGCTGCCATTAGTGGATTGATAGGATTTATTCTTTATTTTAGTTTTTACTATAAAGTTAATCTTATACTTATTTTAGCAATTCTTTTACTGTTAAATGGTGTAATAGCTACATCAAGACTTCGTTTGCAAGCTCACAAATTTAATGAAGTTTTATTAGGATTTATAATTGGGTTAGTAACTCAATTATTGGTTTATCTTATTTACATAATGTAAAATTTAACACCAATATTAAACTGTTTTAAATTTACTGCAGTATTATTTAATAATGCTTTGTTAAATATGGGATTAAGGGCATAATACAAATATAAATTCCAAGTTCCATAACCAGCTGCTAAAGTTAAACCAGTTTGAAATCTATTTAATTCAGTTATGTTTTTAGTTTCAACCGTTTCTAAGCTATTTTTATATTTAGATTTTCCAGAAGTTATATAAGAAAATTTTACTCCGCTGTAAATCCTCCAAAATTTAAATTTGGCCGAAGTTGAATTTCGCCATCTAATTTCAATAGGAATATCAATGGATTTTAACGTTAATTTATTACTATTAAAGTTCACAGCCTCCTCAAAAACAGACGCTTCTTGATTTTTACTAATTCTCAAATTTTGAATTAAAGCATTATAGGAATAACCAACTCCCAGTCCAACACCAACAGTTCTTTTTTTATTAAATGGAAAATCTTTAATAAACCCAATTGAAAAACCTCCTGAAAACCCATTTTGATCAATTAGAACTGGTTTATTTAGTAATAAGTTATAGGTTAACGAAATATAAATTTGATCTTCTAAATACTTCTCTTTTTCAGTTGTATTAGTTTGTGAATAACTAATTTTAACTGCTAATAAAAAAAAGATAATCCAATATATTCTTTTCATACTACAAATATACCTTAAAAAGAAAAAAGGCAATCAAAATATTTTGATTGCCTTTTTTTAATAAAATTTATAAACTAAAATTAGTAGTTACTTTTAAAATCCGTTCCTCTAGTAGTAGAGAAACTAACTTTAAGAGCATTTATATCTCTTAACTGCTCTTTAATATCTAAAATAGTACCAACACTAGCTTTCTTATCTGCTTTAATAGAAGTAGTCATATATTTAACCTCTTCTTCTTTTCGTTGTGCTCTTTCAGATAAAATAAAACTAATTACATCTTTAACATCAATAATTTTATCATTTACCTGAATTTTATCACCCTGTATTCGTTTATCTTTAGATTTACCAACATAAATAGTGCTTACTAAGCTTTTATGTTCTAATTTTTTCACCTCACTTGCAGTAGGCAATGAAGGTTTTTTAATTATTAAATCCGTTTGTCTCATTGTGGTTGAAACCATAAAAAAGAACAACAACATAAACACAATATCAGGTAACGAAGCCGTAGAAATACCAGGTAATCCTTTTTTCTTTTTTGTAAATTTACTCATAATCTGATATTATTTAATAGGTTCCGGTTCTGTAATAATTTGAGGATATTTAGTCTTCAAATTATCCAATTTAGCTTTTAAAGCCTTTGATGGATCATCTTTATAATCTTTCAATAAGTCTTTATAAGATCTGTTATATAATTTTAAAGAAAGTTTATTTCTTAAATCATTATATGCCATTTCTATTTCATTTTGAACAGAAATGTACATACCATAAGTGGTTCCTCTAGAACTTTGTAAAGATATAATAGCTTTTGATGGATGGTCTGAAGAAGCTGGGTCTTTTGCCCCATTACAATAATCGCAAGGTTCCCCTGGCTTATCATCTTTAGGCTGACTTAATCCTCCTCCATTATCAATAAAATCCATTGCTAGTTTTTTAATATCTACAACTTGTACATTTTCATTTTCAACTAACAACTGATTATTTCTATTAATTACTATATCTAAAACATTTTTTTCTTTTATAGTTACTTTTGGTGATTCATCTGTTTTTTCAGGTAATTTACGAGCAATACCTGAATCCACATCCATAGTAGTTGTTACTAAGAAAAATATTAAAAGCAAGAACGCGATGTCTGCCATAGAACCAGCATTAATTTCTGAATTTTCTCTTCTTGCCATACTACTATTATTTAACTAATGATTTTACAAAATCAAATAAAAACATTACTAAACCTATAAAACCAAGGTAAAAACTATAATTAATTAAAGTACTTACCCATTTAGATACCGTACCTGCTTCACCATCTTTTATTATTTTTCCTAGTCCATCAGTTACAGCCCCATCAGAAGCCATACTATAAGCTACTACTAATAAAACAGCTAAAAACGCAACTCCTATTAAAGTTCTTTTTAAAATTTCTGGATTTTTAAATAAATTTAGAAGTGAAAAAACCACAGAAATTGCTGTAACAATAACCAATAAAATAATAGAGTAGCTAATGAATGGAGATAATATAGAATTTTGCAGTGCTGCGTCAGTCTTCATTACATCATCACCTTCCATTACAATTCTAATGAAAAAATAGAAACCTATTAATCCAATTACTCCTGCAATTATGGTTAGTATTTTTGATAATTTCTTATTCATAATATTCTTTATTTTTTATATCTAATCAAAAGGTCAATAAGTGAAATTGACGCGTCCTCCATATTATTTACAATACTATCTACTTTAGAAATAATATAATTATAAAATATTTGAAGAATAATTGCAACCACTAAACCAAATACAGTAGTTAACAAGGCTACTTTAATACCACCTGCAACAACTGTAGGTGAAATATCCCCTGCTGCTTGAATTGAGTCAAAGGCAGAAATCATACCAATTACAGTACCCATGAAACCAAGCATTGGTGCAAGTGCAATAAATAAAGACAACCAAGAAATATTTTTCTCTAATAATCCCATTTGAACACCACCATAACCAACAACGGCTTTTTCAACATTTTCAATTCCTTCGTCCATTCTATCAATACCTTGATAGAAAATAGAAGCAACTGGTCCTTTTGTATTTCTACATAATTCTTTTGCAGCTTCCACACCACCTGAAGCTAATGCTTCATCCACTTTATTTACTAATTTTTTAGTGTTGGTAGTTGCCATATTTAAATATAAAATTCTTTCAATGGCAATAGCTAAACCTAAAATAAGGGTAACTAATACAATTCCCATAAAGAAAGGTCCTCCTTCAATAAAACGTTGTTTTAATTCTTGGTGGAAAGTTTTTTCTTGGGTTGCGTCAGTGGCAACTTGTTCTGTTTTAGCAGCTTCTTGAGCTATAGCTTTTGGTGCCGCTCCAAATAACAATAATCCTGTAATTGCAAGGATAGTAAATACTCTTTTCATCGTGTAATAGTTAATTTATTAATTTTTTAACGGGTTAAATATAAAATATTTTTCACAAAACATTCAAATCTAAGAAGAGAAAGATTTTGAAGTCTTTAACTTCTATTCATCTCCTGTCTTTTAGCATCTTTTGCGAATGGCAAGTAACAAAAAATTGTTGAATTCTGAAAATTTTACAAGTACTTTAAGCTATTTTTTTACAAACGCACCTTTTTTTGAACATTCAATAAATTTTTAATAAAATATAGGTTATTCATTAAAGATTAGGTTAATAATAGCTCATTTAAATAAAAAAAAAGTATTAAAATTCACTCATTTCTCCTCGTAATGAAGTTTCAAAAATATTTTTAAACTCTTTTTTTGGAATTTTTTCTCCTAAAAGATACATTAATTTGGCCAAAGCGGATTCTGTTGTAATATCATTTCCGTTTATAATTCCAATCTCTTTTAAGGCTATACTTGTTTCGTATTGCCCCATTATTACATTGCCAGATTCACATTGTGTAACATTAACAATATGTATTCCTTTTTGTATTCCTTTTTTTAATAAATTAATAAACCAAGGTTCGGTTGTTGCATTTCCTGACCCGTAAGTTTCAAGAACAACTCCTTCTATTTCGGGAATATTTAAAATGCTTTCCACTACTTTTTTAATTATCCCAGGAAATATTTTTAGGATAACAATGTTATTATTTAATTTTTTTCGAACCTTCAGTTTATTACTTAATTTTGGGCCACTAATTAATAACTTATTAAAATTTAAATGCACTCCGCTAATAGCTAATGGTTGATAATTAGGAGAGGTAAATGCTTCAAAATTTTCCGCATTTATTTTAGTAGTTCTATTTGCTCTATATAATTTATATTCAAAATACAAACACACTTCTGAAATAATTGGCAATCCATTTTCTTGCGAGGAAGCAATTTCAATAGAGGTTATTAGGTTTTCTTTTGCGTCGGTTCTTAAATCACCTATTGGCAATTGTGATCCTGTAAAAATTACAGGTTTAGTCAAATTTTCAAACATAAAACTAATTGCAGAGGATGTATAAGACATGGTATCTGAACCGTGTAAAACCACAAAACCATCAAAAATCTCATAGTTTTTTTCAATTATATCTGCAATTTTCACCCATGATTTTGGGTTCATATTGGATGAATCTATCGGGTTTTCAAATGAAATACTTTTTACTTTACAATTTAGCTGATTTATTTCTGGAATATGTTTTAATAACTTATCGAAATTAAAATTCTTTAACGCTCCTGTTTTATAATCTTTTAGCATTCCAATAGTTCCACCAGTATAAATTAATAGTATTTGAGGAATTTTTGCCATTTTGTCTTATTGTAAATTTTGGAATAATTTATGTTGTAAATTTACCAAATAATTACACATTAACTAAAAATAAAAACAATGATTGGATTTTATATTTTAATAGGAATTATATCCTTAATTAGCTGGCTAATTAGTAAACAATTAAAAAATAAATTTGCTTATTATTCTAAAATTCAACTTCAAAATGGATTAAGCGGTAAAGAAATTGCTGAAAAAATGTTACACGACAATGGTATTTATGATGTTAAAGTGATTTCTGTTGCTGGAAAATTAACCGATCATTATAACCCTGTAAATAAAACGGTTAATTTAAGTGATGTAGTTTATAATGAAAGAAATACTGCTTCAGCTGCTGTTGCAGCGCACGAGTGTGGGCATGCAGTTCAACACGCAAAAGCCTATAAATGGTTAACCATGCGGTCTCAATTAGTGCCTGCAGTAAATATATCTTCAAAATTTTCGCAATGGTTGGTTATTGGTGGACTTATTTTAGGTGCAGCTTCTGGAGATACTGGAATTGGATTTATGATTGCCGTAATTGGACTGATAATGATGGCAGTTGCTACTCTTTTTAGTTTTATAACATTACCTGTTGAATATGATGCTAGCAACAGAGCTTTAACTTGGTTAAAAAATAATAATATGCTAACCTCTACAGAACAAAACGGAGCAAAAGACGCTTTAAAATGGGCTGCTAGAACATATCTCGTTGCTGCTTTAGGTTCTTTAGCAATGCTTTTATATTGGGGACTTAAAATACTAGGAAATAGAAATTAAATAACTTTTACAATTTAATTTGTCTGTCAATTTGTTGATCTAAAGATATAAATGTTTCTGTACGTGCAACCCCTTTAATTGATTGAATTTCTTTATTTAGTAAATTCATTAAATGCTCATTATCTTTACATAGTATTTTTATGAAAATTGCCCAATCTCCTGTTGTGTAGTGACTTTCAATTACTTCAGGTATTTCTCTTAATCGTTTAATAGCTTCAGAATATTTACTTGCAGTATCCAAAAATATTCCAACAAACGCAAGAGTTTTGTATCCAACTACTTTTGGATTTATCACAAATTTTGAGCCTGCAATTAAACCAGATGCTTCTAATTTTCTTAATCTTTGATGAATAGCTGCCCCTGAAATTCCAACTTTTCTAGCAATACCTAAAATTGGAGTTCGTGCATTTGCCATTAAACTTTTTAGAATAATTTTATCTATACCATCAATATGTAATTCTTTTTCTTTCATTTACTACTTATTTGCAGGTAAATTTATAAAAAAAATAAAGGATTTGAAACCAAACCCTTTATTTTACTTTATGTTTTAAAAAAAATTAATCTTCTTCCTCTTCTTCTATAGGCAACAATTCAAAAGTGTCCATAAAAGCAGTAGTATATTTTCCTGCAATATAATCTGGATTATCCATTAATTGTCTATGGAAAGGTATGGTAGTTTTAATACCTTCAATTACAAACTCATCTAAAGCTCTTCGCATTTTATGGATAGCTTCTATTCTTGTTTGAGCAGTTACAATTAATTTAGCAATCATTGAATCATAATTTGGAGGAATAGAATACCCGGCGTACACATGAGTATCTATACGAACACCATGACCTCCTGGTGTGTGCAATGTTTCTATTTTTCCTGGTGATGGTCTAAAATTATTAAAAGGATCTTCGGCATTAATTCTACACTCAATGGAATGTAATTTTGGTAAATAATTTTTACCAGAAATTGGTATTCCAGCAGCTACTTTAATTTGTTCATAAATTAAATCGTAATCTATTACTTGCTCAGTAATTGGATGTTCCACTTGAATTCTAGTATTCATTTCCATAAAATAGAAATTTTTATGTTTATCTACTAAAAATTCTACGGTTCCAGCACCTTCATAACCAATGCTTTCTGCAGCTCTAACCGCAGCTTCCCCCATTTTTTTTCTAAGAGCAACTGTCATAAAAGGAGATGGGGCTTCTTCGGTTAATTTTTGATGACGACGTTGGATAGAACAATCACGTTCCGATAAATGACAAGCTTTACCAAAAGAATCTCCTATTACTTGAATTTCAATATGACGAGGTTCTTCAATTAACTTTTCTAAATACATTCCATCATTTCCAAAACAAGCGAATGCTTCTTGCCTAGCTGCATCCCAAGCATTTTTTAAATCTTCTTTTTTCCAAACTTCACGCATTCCTTTACCTCCTCCTCCAGCAGTAGCTTTTAGCATTACTGGATAAGTCATTTTATCTGCTAGTTTTTCTGCTTCTTCAAAAGATTCTAATAAACCATCTGATCCTGGAATTGTAGGAACTCCAGCAGCTTTCATTGTTTCTCTGGCAGATGCTTTATCTCCCATCTTATTAATCATATCTTCCGAAGCGCCAATAAATTTAATGCCATATTCATCGCACAATTTAGAGAATTTAGCATTTTCTGCTAAAAATCCATATCCAGGATGAATAGCATCAGCATTGGTAATTTCAGCTGCAGTAAAAATAGCAGTCATTTTTAGGTAAGACTCACTACTTGGTGCAGGTCCTATACATATTGCTTCATCCGCAAATCTAACATGTAAACTATCTGCATCAGCAGTGGAATAAACCGCAACTGTTTTTATGCCAATTTCTTTACATGTTCTAATAATTCGTAAAGCTATTTCACCTCTGTTAGCTATTAATATTTTTTTAAACATACTATTTGTAAGTTTCAAAGTTTAATAAATAATAATGTTAAAACTTATTAAAGTCTGGATTTAACATTATACTGGTTCTACTAAAAATATTGGTTGACCAAATTCTACGGGTGTTCCATCTTCCACTAAAACTTTAACAATTTTACCAGAAACTTCAGATTCAATCTCATTAAAAAGTTTCATAGCTTCTACAATACAAACAATAGAGTCTTCACTTACAATATCTCCGACTTCAACAAATACTGGTTTATCTGGCGATGGTTTTCTATAAAAAGTACCAATAATTGGTGAGGTTATTTCAATGTATTTTGAAGTATCTTCTTTTGTAGAGTCTTCAACTGGTTTTGATGTTTCTACAGGCGCTTGAGCTACAGGTGTTCCCATTGGCATTTGAGGCATCCCCATTGGTGCTTGCTGAACAATAGTAGTTTCTGTTTTTTCTGAGCCTGTTTTAATGGTGATTTTTATATCTTCCATTTCTAATTTTACTTCGTTTGCTCCAGATTTTGCAACAAATTTTATTAGATTTTGAATATCTTTTAAATCCATATCCGTTTGGTGTTAGTTATTAATATTTTAAGAATTATAGCCCCATTTATAATAAATAGCTCCCCAAGTGAAGCCACCTCCAAAAGAAGCAAAAATTATATTATCTCCCTTTTTAATCTGTTTTTCGTAATCAGCAAGTAATAATGGAATAGTTGCGGAAGTTGTGTTCCCATATTTTTCAATATTCATCATTACTTTAGAACTTTCTAAACTAATTCTATTAGCGGTTGCGTCAACAATTCGCTTATTTGCTTGATGTGCTGCTAACCAATTTAAATCTTGGTTTGTTAAATTATTTCTTTCTAATATTTTAACTGTAACATCTGCCATATTAAAAACAGCATTTTTAAATACAGTTTTACCATCTTGAAATACAAATTGTTCGCCTTTATCAATAGCTTCTTTAGTTATTCTATGTAGAGACCCTCCTGCTTTAACTTGTAAAAAGTCCCTTCCTACACCATCACTTTTTAAAATTTCGTCTTGTAATCCTAATCCTTCTTCATTTGGTTCAAATAGAACCGCTCCTGCTCCATCTCCAAAAATAATACAAGTTGCTCTATCGGTATAATCAATCATAGAAGAGCATTTATCTGCTCCAATTAATAATACTTTTTTATACCTTCCAGATTCAATATAACTTGATGCAACAGACATGCCGTACAAAAAGCTTGAACATGCGGCTTCTAAATCGAAACCAAAAGCATTAGTTGCACCTATCTGTGTTGCTGTATAAACTGCGGTTGAGGCGGCTTGCATATCTGGAGTTGCCGTAGAAACAATAACCAAATCAATTTCTTTTGGATCTAAATTCTTTTTTTCTAAAAGTTGTTTCGCTGCCTTTATGGCCATATAGGAAGTTCCTTTACCTTCTTCTTTTAATATTCTACGCTCTTTTATTCCAGTTCTTGAAGTAATCCAGTCATCATTGGTATCTACCATTTTTTCTAACATTGTGTTTGTTAAAACAAAATCTGGAACATATTTGCCTACTGCTGTTATTACTGCTGTGATTTTTTTCATAATTGATTATTATTACTAAAAAAATTGTTTCAAAGTAATGAAATTTATTTTGATTTAATTACGACTTTCGTCATTTTTTTAGCCATATTAAATGTTAAAAATAAAAAAAACCCTCAAGGTGAGAGTTTTTTAACCTTAATAAAAAAATTTATTAAGCTATGTTTTCTTCAGAATCAATAACTATTTGACCGCGGTAATATAATTTACCTTCATGCCAATGTGCTCTGTGATACAAGTGAGCTTCTCCGGTAGTTGGGTCAACAGCTACTTGAGGTGCAACAGCTTTGTAATGCGTTCTTCTTTTATCTCTTCTGGTTTTTGATATTTTTCTTTTAGGATGTGCCATTACTTGTATTTTTATCTATTAGTATATTCTTTAATTTATTCCATCTAGGATCAATATCCTTAATGTCTTTTTTATCTTTTAATTCTTTTGGTTCTAATTCTTTTAACTTATCTAAAATTTCCGATTTTAAAGTGCCGTCTACCACACCTGGATGAATTCGTTTTAAAGGTAAAGTTAACACAATAGATTCATAAATATATTGGGCAACATTTATCTTAAATTCACTATGCGGAATTATTAGTAATTCTTCATTTTCATTATTAAAGGTTTCTCCAAATTTTACAATTAATTCGGATTCTGATTTAATTGGCTGATGGTATAATTCATTGGTTATATCACAAGCTACTTCTACCCATCCTGAAAATGAAAAAATCAATTCAAACATAGTTGCTTTTTTAAAAAAATTTAGCTTTACTATTATATTTGAATCATTTAATTCATCGTAGTTAAAAAAATCAAAGAACTTTTTTTCAATTAAATAATCAAATTGATGTAATCCGTCTTTTAAACCAATAAAAGAAATGTCAAAGTCTTTTAAATCTTTCATTTAGATCTTCAATTTGAGCGTGCAAAGATATAAAATTATTAAACTAATTTCTATATTATATTCGAGAAATTTATTTATTTTATTTTTTTTCAGCTGTTTTTAATACGTTTTCGGTTAAAGAACGATATTCTTTACGTGTTTTATAAATTTTAACTGCTGTAAAAAGAGCTTCTTTAAAGGAACTAACACTTGCAATTCCCTTGCCTGCAATATTATAAGCTGTACCATGGTCTGGTGAAGTTCTTATTTTATCTAACCCAGCAGTATAATTCACTCCTTCTCCAAAAGATAAAGTTTTAAACGGTGCTAAACCTTGATCATGATACATCGCTAAAATTGCATCAAAGTTTTTATAGCTTTCTGAGCCAAAAAAACTATCTGCTGCAAAAGGCCCATAAACTAATTTACCTGTTTCTTGGATTTTATCTATGGTTGGTTTTATAATTTCATCGTCTTCTAATCCAATAACTCCGTGATCTCCACAATGTGGATTCAAACCTAAAACAGCAATTTTAGGCTTAGAAATAGCAAAATCTTGAACCAAAGTTGTATATAAATTTTCTACTTTATTTGTAATTAATTCTGGCGTAATAGTTTCTGATACTTTTGAAATTGGTATGTGCCCTGTTATTAAACCAATTTTAAGTTCATCTGTCATTAAAATCATTAAACTTTCTCCATTTAGTTTATACTCTAAATATTCCGTATGTCCTGGAAATTGAAAACTTTCAGACTGTATATTATCTTTATTTATAGGTGCGGTTACCAAAACATCAATTACTCCTCTATTTAAAGCGTTTGTTGCTGATTCTAAAGACTTAAATGCAAATTCGCCAGCTATTTTTGTAGGTTTACCTATTTCAACAGGTATTTCTTCATTCCAAACATTTAAAATATTTAATTTACCATTTAGTGCCTTATCTGCATATTTAATTCCATTAAACTGTACATCTAAATGTAAATCTTTTTTATATGTGGATATTAATTTTGTATTACCAAATATAATAGGAGTACAAAAATCTAACATTCGTTTATCTAAAAACGTTTTCAGAATAATTTCGATCCCAACACCATTACAATCTCCTATAGAAATTCCTACTTTTATTTTTTCAATTTTATTCATAAATAAAGTTAATTATACTTATTTTTACACTTCAAAAGTAATCAATTAAATTGATAAAAATATGTTTACAGGTATTATTGAAAATCTAGGAGAAATTACGGCGATTGAACAAGAAAATGAAAATTTTCATTTCACCATTAAAAGTGATTTTACGCCGGAATTAAAAATTGATCAAAGTATTTCTCATAATGGGGTTTGCTTAACCATTGTTAAAATTGAAGGAGAAAATTATACGGTAACTGCAATAAAAGAAACTTTAGAAAAATCTAATATGCGCTTTTTAAAAGTTGGTGATAAAATTAATTTAGAACGCGCTATGAAATTAGGAGAACGGTTAGACGGACATATTGTACAAGGTCATGTAGATCAAATAGCTACCTGTATTAATATTGAAGATGAAAATGGAAGCTGGATTTATACTTTTGACTACGATACTTTAAAACAAAATATTACTATTGAAAAAGGTTCTATTACTATTAATGGTGTTAGTTTAACCGTTGTTAATTCAAAAAAGAACAGTTTTTCTGTGGCAATAATTCCTTACACTTTTGAAAACACTAATTTTCACACCTTTAAAATTGGCTCAAAAGTTAATTTAGAATTTGACGTTATTGGAAAATATGTAGCAAAATTATTAGAAAAATAACTAGCTCTTTTTTAATTTGGATATTCCATAAGCTGCTCCTGCAACTAATAAATAAGCAATACCTCCGTCAATTGGCAAACCAGGATTAGGTGGTGGTGCTGGAGGCGGTGGTACTTTATATGAATAAGCAGATATACTTATAAATAAAAAGCAGACGCTTACAATTAACAATCTAAATCTATTTTGGAAATGGGGTTTCAAAAATATTTTTTTAAAGGGGTTATTTAATTTGCTAATAATTGTTTTACAAACAATTTTAATAAACATTTTAACAACAAATTTACAATTAATTTTTAAACCACCAAAAAACCGTTAGTAATTTTAGGTTTGTAAAAAAAATAACTTAATAAAAAAAGCCTTGTATATCTACAAAGCTTTTTATTAATTGTGGTCCCACTAGGGCTCGAACCTAGGACCCTCTGATTATGAGTCAGATGCTCTAACCAGCTGAGCTATGGGACCTAAAACTGGGTGCAAAAATAACATATATTTAATTTATGTACAATATTTATTTCATAAAAATATTTTTAATTAATTATTTACCTTAGCCAAAATTAGTTAACATGCTTAAAACTTTCTATTTATTGTTAATATTAATGTTTATTCATTTAAATTTATTTAGTCAAAATTCTGAATTAGATAAACATAAATTTATGGATGATGTACAATTTGGAGGAGGATTTAACATTGGTGTTGGAAATAGTTATTCTTCTTTTTCTCTTTCCCCTAGTGCGATTTATAATTTTTCTGACCAGTTTAGTGCTGGGTTAAGTGTTACCTATGTTTATTTAAAAAACAAATCTGTTGGAAAGTCTAGAACAAACCTTTATGGAGGAAGTATTCTTGCTTTATATAAACCTATTAATTACCTGCAATTATCTACGGAATATGAAAATTTAAAGATTAATCAAAAATATACAAATGTTTATACTATTTCTCAATGGCAAAACTCCTTATATTTTGGAATTGAATATGTTACTGGTAATTTTTCTATGGGTTTGCGATATGATGTACTATTTGATAAGGTTAAAAATATTACCAATTCATCTGCCTTAACTCCAGTTTTTAGAATTTATTTCTAAACCAAACTTTTTGATATTCTCTTTTTAAAATTAAAAAAGTTATTTGGTTAATGGTAGTTTCTAAATTTTTAGTGTTTAATGTTGCTAATTCTTTTTCAGACACGTCAATTCTGTACATTAAATTTAAATAATCATCATAATTATTGGTGAGTAATTTTAATAAAATGACGCTTAATGTTTCTTTTAATTGAACTGGAGTACTAGTCAAAACAAGAGATTCATTTAAATTTGCTAACCTAAAATCTTTATTTAATTGTTTTATTAAATTTTGATATAAATCTTCCTGTACCGCATTTTTAAATAACTCATCGGTATTTAGTATAGATAACATTAATTAGAACGTTTCATTAAATTTAATCCAAAGTTTTTAAGAATCAATTTCTTTTCTTCAGAAATAGAAAGTGTATTTAAAGTTTCAAAGGCTTTATTTGTATATATTTCAATTTCCTTAACCGTAATTTCATTCAGTTTATTCTTTTTGAATAATGCCGTAACCTCTTCCATCTTTTTATCATTTTCAACTTTAGAACTATATAACTGAATTAAACGTTGTTTATCTTCCTTTTTACCTACTTCCAAAGCTTTTAAATACAAAAATGTTTTCTTATTCTCTATAATATCTCCTCCTATTTTCTTACCAAAAGTTGCTACATCTCCAAAAGTATCTAAATAATCATCCTGTAATTGAAAAGCAATTCCAAGATTTAATCCAAACTGATAAATTTTATTAGCTTCTTCTTCATTAGTTTCTGCAATAATTGCGCCCATTTTCATTGCTGCAGCTACTAAAACGGATGTTTTATAAGTAATCATTTTAACATACTCTGCAATAGTAACGTTATTTTTAGTTTCAAAATCAACATCATACTGTTGCCCTTCACAAACTTCTAAAGCTGTTTTGCTAAACAAAATATTTAATTTTTTATAAAGATTTGGGTCGAACTTTTCTAAATATTGATACGCCATAATCATCATAGCATCTCCTGACAAAATTCCTGTATTTACATCCCATTTTTCGTGTACGGTTGTTTTACTTCTTCTAATTGGAGCATTATCCATAATATCATCATGAATTAATGTGAAATTATGAAAAACCTCAATGGCAACAGCGGCATCCATTGCTTTTACAACATTCCCATTATATATATCGCAAATTAATAAGGTTAAAACGGGTCGTAATCGTTTACCACCTAATTGCAATATGTAATGTATTGGTTCATATAATTGTTTGGGTTCTTTTACTTTAACAATAGTATTTAAATAAAGTAAAAAGTCCTTTTTGTAGTTTTCAACGCTTTTCATTTAATTACAAATTTTGGTAAAAATAACGCTTTAAAATTACTTTTAAATAATTCTATATTTTTTTGTTGATTTAAAAAAATGTTATAATTTTGTACTATTAAACGAATTTAGTCAAAAAGAACAACTATTAATATTATGCCTTTAGAAAATACCCGAGATAAAATTTTAAATGTAGCAAACAAATTATTTAGCAGATTTGGATTTCATAAAACTTCAATGGATGAAATTGCCAAAATTTCTAGAAAAGCAAAAGGATCGTTATATTATCATTTTGCGAGCAAAGAAGATTTATTTAAAGAAGTAGTTTCTAATGAAATTACTAATTTAAAAAATCAATTATCTAATGTAATTCAAAATGAAAATCTTAATGCTTCCGACAAAATTAAATCGTATTTTATTGTAAGAATGGATGTGTTGCATAATGCTTCAAACTACCATGAAACTTTAAAAGCAGATTTTTTTGAACATTTCGATTTTATTGATGATTTAAGAAATGAATTAGATGAATGGGAAAAACAAAAAATAAAATTAATTATTGAACAAGGTATTAAAACAAACGAATTTGATATTGAAGGAGATATAAATGTATTAATAGATGTATATATTATGGTTTTAAAAGGACTAGAAATACCATTCTTTATTCAAAATAAATATAAAAGTTACTCCCCTTATTTTGATGATTTAACTAGAATTTTTAATAAAGGTCTAAAACCTTAATTTTTTTATTATAAACCGACTAAAAAACATTTTAAGTACAGTAGTATGAGTTTAATTTTACAACATATAACTAAACAAACAAAAGGAAATAAAAACCTTAGATTAACAACTTTATTTTCAGAAAACATTCTTAAAATATTAGGCTGGAAAATTGTAAGTGATTTTGAATTTCCTAATAAATCTGTCATAATATTTGCACCTCATACCAGCTACTGGGATGGTTTTTACGGAAAATTATTTTCTATGCAATTAAACATAAATTATAAGTTTTTGACCAAAAAGGAATTCTTTAAATTTCCTTTAAAATATTTTTTTAGAATCTATGGGTCTATACCTGTTTCTAAAAATAAAGAATACATAGATGAGGTTGTATCCTTATTTGATAAAAATAAGAACCTACATATTATAATTTCTCCTGAAGGACAATTAGCAAAAACAGATCATTGGAAAAAGGGATATTATTACATGGCAAAAAGGGCGAATATACCTATTGTTATTGCATTTATTGATTATAAAAAGAAAGAAATTGGAATTAAAGGAATTATTAAAAATATTAATAATGCAGATGAAACAATGAGTAGAGTAAATGAAATATATAGAAATGTAAAAGCAAAACATCCTGAAAAATTCACTTTAGATAAAAGGTATTAAAAAAAATAGTTAAAATTTAAGTATAACAGAAAGAAACAAAACATGAACAAAAAAATTAAACCAATAGTAAATTTAAAATGGATTATACTATTAATAGGCTTCACTTTTATATATGGATGCCAAACAAAAAACACAAAGGTTAATTCAGAAAATAATAACGCTGTTAATCCTATTAAAGTAACTGTTATAAAAGCAGAAACAAACGAAACTAGCAAACAATTAACCTATAATGGTAATGTAATTCCTAAAACAACTACTCCTCTAAGCTTTTTACTTCCGGGAACTGTAATTTCAGTAAAATATGATGAGGGTGATTGGGTGAAAAAAGGTCAAATATTAGCAGAATTAAATACCACTTCTTACAAAAGCGCTTATCAAGGAACCTTAGCAACTCAAAAACAAGCCCAAGACGCCTACAATAGACTAAAAACTGTACATGATAAAGGTAGTTTACCCGCAATAAAATGGCAAGATGTAACTGCAAAATTGGCGCAAGCCAAATCTGCAAATCAAATTGCGTTACAAAACCTAGCTAATAGTATACTTAAAGCTCCTTCAAACGGATATATAGGTATGCGAAACCTAGAAATTGGAGAAACTTCCGTTCCTGGAGTACCCGTATTTAACCTTGTTAATATTAATGAAGTTTATGTTAGAGTACCCGTTCCTGAAAATGAAATTAACAAAATAAAAAAAGGTCAAACTGCAAGTGTTGCTATTCCTGCATTGGGAAGTCAAATTTTTACAGGTAAAATTGAAAAAATTGGCGTTATTGCAAATCCAATTTCTAAGACATACAATATAAATATTAACATCCGCAACCAACAAAAGATTATTAAACCTGGTATGGCTTGTAATATTGTTATAAACACAAATTCTACTAAGAATAATATAGCAATTCCTTTTTCATGTGTAACCAAAGATGATAATGGACAAAGTTTTGTTTTTATAGTAGACCCTCAATCTAAAATTGCACTTAAAAAATTGGTAGAATTAGGTGCCTTCATCAATAATAAAATTGAAATACTGTCTGGAATTTCAACAGGTGAATTAGTGGTTACTGAAGGAAAACAAAAACTATCTAATAATGTAAAAGTAACTTTCTAACTATTGCGATGTTATTTAAAATCTATAAAAGTTAATTTAAGAATGAAAAAAATAAATATTATAGAAGCGGCGATGAAGCATTACCAAATCATTATATCTATGGTTGTAGTAATGATGATTTTAGGAATATTAGGACTTCTAAATATGCCTAGGCGTGAATTTCCTGAATTTACCATACGCCAAGGAATAGTTGTTGGAATTTACCCAGGTGCCACCTCTAAAGAAGTTGAAGAACACCTTACCAAAGATGTTGAAGATTACTTATTTAGTTTTGAAGAAGTTAGAAAAGCAAAAACATATTCTGACTCTAAAGAAGGCATGATGATTGTTTATGTAACACTTAATGACAATGTAAAAAATGCAGATAAATTTTGGTCAAAATTACGATTAGGGTTACAAGAACTAAAAATGCAACTTCCAGCTGGTGTAGTTGCTTTAATTGGAAGTAATGATTTTGGTGACACTTCAGCTTTGCTAATTACCATGTCTTCTGACAAAAAGAATTACAGGCAATTAGAAACTACTATGAAAGATTTAGAGACTCAAATTAGACAAATAAAGTCTGTTTCTAGAATGAAACGTTTTGGGACTCAAAAAGAAAAAATTTATATTTATGTAAAACCTGAAAAACTTACACAGTTCAATGTAAAACCTTCCAATATTTTAATGGCTTTTAAGCTACAAGATGCGCTTAATTATTCAGGAGAATTAGATAATGGAGATTTAGTTTTGCCAATACATTTACCACCACGATTTACATCCATAAAAGATTTAGAAGAACAAATAATTTATTCAGATCCACAAGGAAATATTTTGCGATTAAAAGATGTAGCTCGCATTGAAAAACGCTTTGAAAAACCATCAAAATTAATTCATAATAATGGAAATAATGCATTGGTGCTCTCACTTGAAATGCAAAAAGGAAATAATATTGTTCAATTTGGAAAAGACGTAAATGCAGTATTAAATAAATTCTCTAAAACAACGGATAAAGATGTAAAATTAAATATTATATCAAGCCTACCAAATGCTGTTCATGATTCTATTTCTCATTTTTTACTCGAATTTTTAATAGCAATAATAGCGGTTATTATTGTAACCATGATATTGTTACCTTTTAGGGTAGCTTCGGTAGCTGCTATATCTATTCCTGTTTCCATTCTAATTACTTTAGGAATTATGCAATTAGTTGGTATTCAGCTCCATATTGTTACCTTAGCAGCCTTACTTACGGTATTAGGAATGGTAGTAGATAATGCCATTGTTATAGTGGATGATCATATTGAAAAACTAGATGAAGGAGAAACTCCTTGGAATGCTGCTTGGAAATCTGGGACAGAGCTTTTTATTCCAGTTTTATCTGCCACCTTAGCAATAATAGCTTCCTTTATGCCATTGATGCTTTTTCTTCCAGGAATGGCAGGTGATTTTGTAGGAACATTCCCAGTTACAATAGCTATTGCTTTGGCAATCTCTATGTTAGTTGCAGTATTACTTGTTCCTTTTTTAAGCTATCTTCTAATAAAAAAAGGAGTTAAAAGAGAAGAAAATTTAGCAAAAAAGAAAAACGTATTAGAAACCTTGCAAAATTGGTACAACAAATCTCTTGATTTCACCTTTAAATATCCTAAGCTAACCCTACTAATGGGGCTATTATCACTAATTATAGGTGTATTATTCTTTTTAAATGTTGATCAAAAATTGTTTCCAGAAATGGAAAGAAATCAATTTGCAATAGAAATTTATTTACCTGAAGGTTCTTCTCTTTCTAAAACCGAAAAAGTAGTGGATAGTTTAGAAACCATTTTAAAATCGGATGCAAGAATAACCAATATAGCTAGTTTTATAGGAAATGGTTCTCCAAGATTTAATACGCTATATGCACCACATTTACCTGCTAAAAATTATGCGCAACTACTGGTAAATACAACCTCTAACAAGGCAACTGTAGAGGTAATAGATGAATACAGTAAAAAATACACTAATTTTTTACCTCAAGCACATGTAAAATGGAAGCAATTAGCTTTAGAAACATTTAAAGCACCTATTGAAGTTCGAATTTCATCAAATAATATAAAAGATTTAAAAAATATAGGAGATAAAGTCTCCAAAATTTTAAATCAAAATAAAAATATTACTTGGATTAGAAATGATTGGGCAGAAATGCGATCGGGTATAACAGTAAAACTTGATGAAAATAAAGCCAATAAATTAGGATATGCAAAATCACTTATTTCATCCTCGCTGCTAGTATCATTAGATGGTTTGCCTATTACTACCATATGGGAAAAAGATTATCCCATGAGTGTGGTACTTACAAAAGAAGAAAGTAAGAAGAAGAATATTAATGATTTAAAAAACCAATATGTTAGCTCACCACTTACATTACAATCATTACCATTACGTTCTATCGGAAAACTAAAACCAACATGGACAGAAGGAAATATTTCTCGAAGAAATGGGGTGCGTACACTTACAGTGATGGCAGATATTGATAGAAATACCGTTGCTTCCAGAGTTTTTTCTGCTGAACGCCCTAAAATTGATGCCTTAAAATTGCCTGAAGGTGTAACAATTAATTATGGCGGAGACAATGAAGCTTCTATTGAAAATTATTTACCTATGGGAAAATCGTTAGGAACAAGTGTTGTTCTTATCTTTTTTATTTTATTACTACAATTTAAAACCATTAGAAGAGCTTCTCTAATTATGTCAACTATGCTTCTTAGTGTTTTTGGTGCAGGTTTAGGGTTGTTATTATTTAAATATCCTTTTAGCTTCACCTCTTTTGTCGGTATTATTGGCTTAATGGGTATTGTGGTTAGAAATGGTATTATCCTAGTAGATTATGCAAGCCATTTGGTAATAACAAAAGGAATGTCTTATAGAGATGCAGGTTTAGCAGCTGGAAAAAGAAGAATGCGACCAATATTTCTAACCTCAATGGCTGCTGCTGTAGGTGTAATACCCATGATTATAAGTAGATCGCCATTATGGGGACCTTTAGGAACCGTAATTTGTTTTGGATTAATTTTCGGTATGATTTTAACCTTACTAATTCTTCCAGTACTTTACTGGAAAACTACAAGTAGCGAAGAACAAAAAACAATTGTTAAATAAAATAGCATTTAAAAAATGAATTTCTTAAAAATATATATATTATTATTTATTGGTTTAGTTACATTTCCTGCTTTAGCACAAAATATAACACTTGAAAAAAGCAAAAAATTAGCACTAAAAAACAATAGGATTCTTAAAGAGTCTAAATTAAAATTAGAAGCTTCAGAAAAAGTAAAACAAAATGCTTTTACCAAATATTTTCCAAAAATTAGCGCAAATGCTTCAGCAATTCGTTCTTCAGATTATCTTTTAGACATAAAAACTCCTGAAATGAACTTACCTGTGTATGATGGAAATCCTGCTAACATTGGTACTGCAACTCAGTTTGCCTATGTGCCACCAATAAGTATTCAGACCTTAGATTATGCAAATACTGCTCTTATTACTGCGGTACAACCTTTATACACAGGCGGAAGAATTAAAAACGGCAATAAGTTAGCTAAATTAGGTACAGAAATTAGTAAATACCAAGTAACTCTTTCTACCGATCAAATTTTAACAAAAACAGAAAATTATTATTGGCAATTGGTAGCTCTTAATGAGAAAAGTGTTACGCTTAATAGTTATGAAAAGCTATTACTTAGGCTACAAAAAGAAGTACAAGACTTTTTTGATGCTGGTATTGTTACTAAAAGTGATTTGCTAAAAGTAAAATTAGAATTAAATAAAGTAGAAGCAAATAAATTAAAACTTGACAATGGTACAGAAATGTTAAAAATGGTATTTAGCCAACACATTGGAATTCCTTATAAAAGTTCACTACAAATAAATGATTCTATAATTAATATACTTCCACCAGAAAATTATTTTATTAAACCTACCATTGGATTAAAAAACAGACCAGAATATAACATGTTAAATAAAGCCGTTGATGCTGGAGTTTTACAAAAGAAAATGGCTAAAGGCAAATTTTTACCTGAATTAGCAGTCGGTGCAACTGAATTATATTTAGATGCTTACAAACAAAAAAATAACTATGGTTTAGCTTTTGCAACCATATCTATTCCAATTTCTGATTGGTGGGGAGGATCTTATAAAATGCAAGAACATACCATAAAAATTAAAATAGCTGAAAATAATTTAGTTGAAAAATCAGAGCTTTTAAAACTACAAATAAACAAATCTTATATAAATTTAAAAAATAGTTACAAGCAAATTGAAGTTGCAAAAAAATCACTAAATCAATCCTTAGCATATCAAAAAGAACTAGAAGACAACTATGATGCAGGTTTAACAAGTACATCCGATTTATTGGAGGCAAGAGCAATAACCCAAAAAGCCAAAGATGATTTAATTGATGCAAAAAGCACGTATAAAATAAAAGTAGCTAACTATTTACTTTCTATCGGAAAAACAATAATGTAAAATAATGTGAAGGGAGTTTAAAAATGGATTTATGGAAAAAACAATAATTGAAAGGATTTGTATTTTATCATATAATGAATCTTCGGATGTGAAAATTGATTCATTAATTCAAGATGATTTGAATTTTGACGACCTTGATTTAGCTGAATTATATATGGATTTGGAGGAAAAACTAAAAATCGCAATAGATTATAATTTATTTTATGAAATAAAAACCGTTGGAGATTTGATTTCGTATGTCAAAAAATTAATTAAAAAAAGATAGATGAAACAAAAAGTAGCTTTGGTATTATCTAGCGGTGGTTCAAAAGGACTCGCTCACATAGGAGTAATTAACGAACTAGAAAAACATAATTTTGAAATAGCATCTATTTCGGGATCTTCCATTGGCGCTGTTATTGGCGGACTGTATGCTATGGGTAAATTACCCGAATACACCAAATGGGTGAAAACTTTAAAGAAAAAAAATGTTTGGAATCTTTTAGATTTCACGCTTTCATCCAACGGCCTAATCAAAGGAGAAAAGGTATTTATAAAAATGAAAACATTTATTCCTGATATGCTAATTGAAGATATGAACATTCCTTTCTCTGCAATTGCAACAGATATCATAAATGAAAAAGAAGTGATTTTTTCTACCGGAAGCTTTTATGAAGCAATAAGAGCATCCATAGCAATACCTTCTGTTATAACACCCGTAAAATATAAAAACACTTTACTGGTTGACGGCGGCGTACTTAACCCTCTTCCCATAGAGTATGTAGTACGAAAAAATAATGACATTCTGATTGTTGTTAATTTATATGGAGAAAAAGTAGGGAAAATTAAAACTCCAAAATTAATAGATGGAAAAAATCAAGGCAATAATA
>Ga0209013_10000458_pt1 | contig 36105 bp, 30 predicted proteins | sample Cruoilmetagenom2_FD_187291 | JGI IMG/M metagenome (GOLD analysis project Ga0209013, IMG submission 187291) | Oil polluted marine microbial communities from Coal Oil Point, Santa Barbara, California, USA - Sample 2 (SPAdes) (version 2) | ecosystem: Environmental > Aquatic > Marine > Oil seeps ...
GACGCGCTCGACGTCAAGGTCAGCAAGCAGGTCGAGGCCGCCGTTCAAGAAGCCGACGTCGTACTGTTCCTCGTCGATGCATCGGTGGGGTTGACCGACGACGACCAGGTGATCGCCAATTGGATTCGTCGTTCTGAGACCGAAGTCATAGTGGTCGCCAACAAGGCGGACAATGAACGCCGTGAAACCGAAATGTGGGAGTTCATGAGCCTTGGCATGGGCGAGCCCGTGCCTGTGAGCGCGCTACACGGCAGGCGGGCCGGTGACCTGCTCGACGTGGTGATCGAGCGGTTCCCGGATGCCGCGCGCGGTAACTACATGAGTGTGGGTGGCAGGTCTGTAGGCGGCGACGAAGCGGATATCTCCGTTGATGAGGAATCGGCTCCCCGAGTTGCCATCGTCGGTCGTCCGAATGTCGGCAAGAGCACGCTGTTCAATCGGCTGGTCGGCGAAGACCGCGCCGTTGTTCACGACCTCGCCGGTACGACGCGTGATTCGATTGACACGCTCGTGGAAACAGAGGATGGCCCGATCGTGTTCATCGACACGGCCGGGATGAGACGTAAGGGCAAGATCGATGACTCAGCCGAGTACTACTCCTTCGTGCGAGCCCTGCGGGCAATCGATGATGCTGACGTAGCGCTGCTCGTGATCGACGCAACCGTGGGCATCACCGCTCAAGATCAGCGTCTCGCCGAACGAGTAGATGCCTCGGGTTGCCCGATTCTTCTAGTTCTGAACAAGTGGGATCTCGTTGGGACGGAGGCCCGTCTCGAAGTCCAGGCAGAGTTGAGACGAATGTTGGCTTTCGTCGGTGATGCTCCGGTCCTGAAGATCTCGGCGCTGAGTGGCAAGAACGTCAGCAAACTGAGGCCACTGCTTCAGGAATCGATCTCGCAGTACCACACGCGGGTGCCGACCAAGAACGTCAACAAGGTGATCGCGGCTGCCCAGCAGCGCCAGCCTGCCGGTGGCGGGGCAAAGATCCTGTACGCCCTGCAGGGTGCGATCGATCCGCCGACATTCACACTCTTCGTGAACCGCGAGATTCCGCAGCACTATCTGCGTTACATCGAACGCACGATCCGCGAGGAGTTCGACCTCGGGTCAACAGCGATCAAGATGAGAGTGCGCAAGCGCCAGTGACGACCACGGACGGATCTAGCTGATGCCATGGTGTGAAGAGTGCTCTAAGTATTGGACGCCCAACTCTATGAACGAGGACGGCACGTGTCCGAAATGCGACGGCGAGGTCGAGGCAACGCAGAACGAAATCGACGGCGAGGAGAGCGCGCCCTGGCACTTCAAGCTGATGGTTGTCGCCCTCGTTGTGTATCTGGGTTACCGGTTCGCTCAGCTGTTCAGTTGAGCTGTGCAGCTGTGCAGCTGGACAGCTGAAGGCCGAGACCGTGCATGGACATGATGGGAACAGCCCCGCGGTCGATAGAGTCAGCGGTCCACATACGGGCTGTGGCGCAGCTTGGTTAGCGCGCTTGTCTGGGGGACAAGAGGCCGGGAGTTCGAATCTCCCCAGCCCGACGGTCTGACCAGGGATTTCTCCGGTGGGGGAGACCCTGGTCGGACTCATGGATACCTTATGGAACTCCGATGACACCCAGCCCCGTTACGAAGCTTCGACGGGCAAACGGGGCGGCTCATGCCCACGACGGAGCGTTCCAGTCCGCTATTACCGAAGGCCCTCGAGCGGGTGGTTGGGGCACCTCCGAGCCACGTAGTTTGAGTTCCTATGCAGCCACTCGTCGCCCGTAGTTGCAGCGTTTCTCCCGGGGCAGGAGGTTTGAAGCCTTGTCCGCCTGCCACAACACTAGGTGGGCCTTTCGAACCAGAGACGGCCAGCCCGGCGGCTCGGCTACTTGACATCAGTTTGTGCGATTCTGGCGGCTGGCCGACCCGGCGCCAGAGTCTGCCTCCGCTGATTGCGGTGTGATAGTGCTGATAGCCGACATTTTCTGACGAGGGCGAGATCATGAGCAAGCTGACATTGATAGGCATCAGTCTGGCGGCTGTTATCGCTGCCACCATTGGTGTAGTCGTCGTGACCGGAAGCGATTCGGCGCAAGCGGCGCCGGCCTGTGGGGTGTGGACTCGTCAGGTATCCAACAACACCGGCAACGATGGGATGCAGATCCGATTCGTCGATGACGAAGCGATTGTGGTCGATCCAGCCGACAGCCGGTTCGAGTTCGGGGCGGTGCTGTGGCGCGAGATCGTCGAAGCCGACGCCAGCGCGACGCTCGACGTGCTCGGCAGTGACGGCAACTACTACGACGCCACATTCACTCGGCCGGACGACGACACGATCCAGCTGGTGATCGAGGTATCCGGATCGGGAAACCAACAGACCTGGGCGGACGTCAGCGATCTCGGCTGCACCGAGTTGGCGCTGGCCGACGTCGCCTGTGGTACATGGACGCGGGAAGCGTCAAACGGCAACGGCAATGAGGAGATGCAGGTGCGACTTGCGGGAGCGAAGGCGATCGTCACCGACGCGGCGTCCGGCCGCTTCGCCGTCGGTGACGTGCTGTGGCAGAACATTTCGCCCCAGGACGAAAGTGCGTCGCTCGATGTGCTCGGCAGCGACGGCTTGTACTACCCCGCGACACTGGCAGCGCTGACGAACGACAGCCTCAAGCTGAATATCGATGTGACCGCGTCGGGCAGCGAGCAGACCTGGAGTCGAGTCGGCGACGTGGGCTGCGTCAGCGCCCCGCTGTCAGAGGTGGCCTGCGGGGTGTGGTCGCGCTTGTCGTCGAACAACACCAGTCTCGACGGCATCGAGATCAAGCTCACCGGCGACAGTGCGATCGTGACCGACCAGGCCGACTCATGGCTGGAACTCGGTGCGGTGCTGTGGCAGGACATCGTCGAGAGCAATGGTGCGTTCACCATGAACGTGCGTGGCAGCGACGGTGTGTTCTATTCGGCGTCCATGGCTGCCCCCGACATCGACACCCTTGAGGTCGCGATCGATGTGTCGGCGAGCGGCAATCAACAGACATGGGTGCGGGTCAATGACGTCGGATGTGGCTCACCCGCTGAGCTGGCGTGCGGCGTGTGGGAGCGGACCGGTTCGTCTAACGAAGGCCTGGACGGAATGAAGGTTCGGGTCGAGGGTTCGACCGCTCGTCTGACCGATCCCGCCGGATCGCCGTTCGCGATAGGCCAGGAGCTGTGGCGCAACATCCTCCAGACCGACGACGGGCTGCAACTCGAGGTGCTCGGTACAGACCAGGCGTATTACCCTGCGGCGCTGTCTGCCGATGGGGTCGACACGCTGACGCTCACAATCGCCAGCTCCGGCGCCGGCAATCAGCAGACATGGAGTGAGATCGATGCCTCGGGTTGCGTGTTTTCTCCTGGCGTCACTGAGGTTGTGTGTGGCACCTGGTCGCGCACATCGTCGACCAACGAACGGCTCGATGGGATCGGAGTGATCGTGATCGGCGACCAGGCCAGGATCGTCGACCCGGCCGCCAGTCGATACCCGGTTGGCGAGGTGATGTGGCGCTACATCGTCGACGGAACCGACCCGGCAACCGCCGAGGTACGCGGAACCGATGGCAACTACTACGCCGCCGAGTTCGCTGCCGTCGGCCCTGGCGAACTTGCGATTCAAGTGGGTACCTCTGGTTCCGGCGCATCGCAGACCTGGTTCCAGACCGACGAAGGCGGATGCGGAACTGGCGTCGACGTCACATGTGGCGCCTGGGAGCGCGCGGCCTCCAACAACACCCGCTTTGACGGGATGCAACTGGTTGGGTCGGGCGACCGTTCGTTGCTGATCGAACCGAGCGGCAGCCCGTTCGAGCTCGGCGATGTCGTGTGGCGCAACATGGTCGACTCGCCCCCAACAATTCAGCTTGAAGTGCTCGGCACTGATTACAGCTACTACGGAGCCGAACTCACCGCAGCCGGACTCGACTCGTTGACACTCGACATCTCCGCCGCCGGCTCCGGCAACGAGCAGACGTGGACCGAGATCAACTCGAGTGGCTGCGAACAGTTTGTCACGAGCGACATCGTGTGCGGCTTGTGGACCAGAACCAGCTCTGACAACACGCGGTTCGACGGCATGACCCTGCGGGTGCGCAACGGGCAGGGGATCGTAGCCTCGGTGCCCAGCGGAGACGTTGGCTTTTCCGTCGGCGACACGCTGTGGCGCGGGATAACGGCCGGAGCGCGCGGGTACTCGCTCGAGGTGCTCGGCACCAACAGCAGCTACTACCCAGCGGCGATCACGCTGGACGGCCTCGAAACCGTCCAGCTCACGATCGGATCGAGCGGCGCCGGCACTTCGCAAACGTGGGATCTGACCGAGGGCGACGACTGTGCCGTGCCTGACCTCACCGTGTGTGGCACCTGGACTCGAGATGCTTCGAACAATGGCCGCCTCGACGGCACGGTGGTGCGGGTCGAAAACGGAGAGGCACAGGTCACGGTGCTGCCGGACGCGGGCGCCTTCTTCGGCATCGGTGAGGTTGTCTGGCGGGTGGTCGGCGAAACCGCGACCGGATTCGATGTCGAGGTGCTCGGTTCGGACGGCGTGTATCACGGTGGTGAGATCTCGACGCTCGGAATTGATTCACTCACCCTGTCGGTCGATTCTGCCGGTGCCGGAAACGAACAGACATGGATTGAGTCGGGCACGGACGGCTGCGATCTCCCGGTACCCGACCTCGGCACGGGCACCTCTGCGAACACGGAGGATTCGACCGGCACTACTTCACAGACCACAACAGTCGCGACAACGACCACCACGACCACCACCACGCCACCGTCGACAACCACCACGGTGCAAGTACTGACGGGGGCCGATTGCGTGCCGGGCACCTGGTTGCTCGATTCGCAACCGTTCATCGATGCACTGATGGCGGCTGCCGGCGCAGAGATGCCCGCTGGCGTCTCGTTCGGCTACGAGAGCGGTTCGTACAGCATCACCATGCAACCCGACGGGACCCACGTGTCCACTCGTGAGGATTGGACCTGGAGGGCCGACACGCCAGAAGGTTCGCTTCGGATGGTGTTCAACGGCGTCCAGACCGGGGTTGCTACATGGGATGACGTGACCATTGCCGCCGACGAGCAGACCAACACCACACACGTCCAGATGTTTGCCGTCATCGGAGGGGCCGAGCAGGCAATCCCCGGAGGTTCGACGATCAACACGGACACCCTCGATGCCGAGGCCCCCTACGAGTGTGTGGGGGATCAACTCCGCATCACGTCCCAGGGTGTGACATCGACCTGGAACCGAGCTTGATGAGGACGGGCTAAGAGCGCAGAACGTTAACCAATGCAACTCACCCTCGACGCGGGCTATGTGAGCTTCTGACCATGATGTTGATCGGTCTGATCTCCTCGAGTGAATCCTGCACCGCAGCATCCGCCGTCGCCGCCGCTGCTGGTTCGCACGCGCCAGCGTCGACGGGTCGCTGCATAGTGCGGCGGGCTGTACGTTCGTCGGTTCTGCGCGGGGCAGTCCAATAACTGGGCGGCTACTTCCGACGCCGCGATCATGAACCCGCCAGCGGACTCCAATGATCTGGTTCTGGTGAAATGAATGTCATGTTGGGTGACACGTCTCAGCTAGGTTCGCCCTATGCACGAAGGCGAGAGTCGGCTGTCGGGGTCTGAAACTTGAGGGTATTCGCAGCAGCCGTCCTGCTGGCCCTTGGTGGGCTCGCTGTCGGTGGGGTTGCCCAGGTCATCGCCTCTGACGACGACACAACTTCGGTCAACGCGGCGGTCGTGCTGGCTGCTTCGGCGCTCGATTGTCCATCTGGCACCGTGTTAGACACCTACCCATCTGGCTCACGTGTCTACGCGGTCGCTCGGACCGAAGACGACGAATGGATTCAGGTTCGAGATCTCTCCTCACCTGACCGGGCGGTGTGGGTCTCATCCGACGATATCGATCTTGATGAAGCAGTTGCTGAATTGCCAATCAGCAACTGCGTAACGGTCGAGGGAGAAGCGACAGCGACGATCGACCCGTCAGCGACTACGACGACGTCTTCCACCACGACCACTACATCGACGTCCTCCACGACCGTGCCAGGGGACTCAACTACGAGCACCAGTACATCAACAAGTCCGACCTCACCGACTAGCCCGGGCAGTACGGCGCCGCCGGCGACCACGAATCCTCCCTCACCAACATCCCCACCTACGACGCCACCCGCACCGGTGCCGACGACATCACCGGGACCCTCGCCGACGACATCACCGGGACCCTCGCCGACGACGGTGCCACCTGACACGAAGCCCCCGGTCATCAGCCAGCCGTCCGCAAAACCTGGCGAGATCTGGGAGGAGGACGCGAGCTTCATCTCGTGCCCACCTCAGACTCCAAGGGTCTCGATTATCTCAGCCACTGTCACCGACGATCGCGGGATGGGGTCGGTTGTGGCCACATGGACGATTGGTGGCTCGCCGACCTCGATAACGATGAATCGAAGCGGCGACGCGTACGCAGCGGAATTTGGTCCGTTCGAGTACAAGACAGTCTCCGACAACACCACCGAGACGATAAAGATCACTATCACCGCGCGTGATTCTGCTGGTAACGAGTCCAAAACCGAGGTCGAGGTTGACGTCCACAGCCTGGCAGAGTGCTTCGGATGAAGCGCCCGGCCAGCATCGCCGCGATGGCCGTCGGCTCGGTGGCGCTGTTTGCCCTCTTCGCTATCGTGGGCTGGCTAGCGGTCGACTCGCTCACCTCTTCTGACGAAGAAGTCGGCGAGGCCCCGATCGCGATGATTGAGTACCCGGTCAGTCCCGTTAAGGAATCTGCCTCGGCTGCATCGAACGAGGAGCAGACGTCAGAAAGCTCCGAGACATCCGAAGAGGTCGTCGTCGAGATACCACCTATCGAAGGACCCGAAGGGACAACCCTCCCCGGTGATCTGGTACCCATGGGGAACTCGGTACGTGTTGTCTCATCTGAAATGCTCGAGCCCGGCCTATCCCTCGACGCCGAGGGCTCGGATGCCGGAGGTGCCGAGGCAGCCTCAACAGCTGACGCGGCACGGGACGACGGTGACGTGGATGCAGACACAGAGGACTCCGGGGCGGCGGTCGACGAAGCCGACGATCCGATACCTGCTGTCGTGTTGACGGATGCGCCGTTCCTGTTCGGCCACCTCGATCTCGATGATGTCGTGGTGGCTGACCCCGTCGGCCCACTTCAATTCGATGTCTGCGCCGGCTCAGATTTCTTACCGCCAACCGAGACCTTCTGCCCACCAGGTTTTGGTGGAACCATCGTGCCGTTCGATGGCGACCCCCCTGAGTCGACCGACGTAGCGGACACAGGCCGGCCCCCGACCGGGCTGACAGCCTTCGGCAGCGACACCCTGTACGTGAGAGTCTTCGCCCGCGCCGACGAATTCGCGCGAGTCGAGTTCGCGAAGCTGGAAGATGACTCTGTGTCACATGTGGATGAGTGCGACCCAGACCGAGACGTGACGTCCAGAACAAGTGTCAGGCAGCATTCGGTGATTCCGATCGATACGAGCGGAGCGTCCGGTGACTGGCCGTACGACCCTTCGATTGACACTCTCGGTCTCTTCAAGATTGCTCTGGAGGAGGGATCGGAGTACGCCATCTGTGTGTACTGGGACGATTCGACAGGTGTCGAAACCGTGACCAGCTATTGGGAGGCATTCGACGTCCAGACTCCGTCAGTTCGAAGTTTCAGTGTGCTTCTGTTCACTCGGGAACGGCCGCTAATCGCACCGATACGCGAGATTCGGGAGGCGGCTGTCAGTGTCCGCGCTGCCGGATGCACCGTCGAATACATCCCTCACGGTCCGTTGCCGGAATCGACTGATACCCCAGTCTGGGGGGAACAATGGGGGTTGAACTATGAGCCACCCAAGGAGCTTTGTAGAGCGACTCATGTCTCCGATGTCCTCCAGAATGGCGGTTTCCCAGTTGAGTTCGCTCTGATACCAGCGTTGGACGGGAGTGTGGTCCGAGGCAGCTCATGGGTCTCCATCGACCGTTCGGACATCATGTGTCGAACGTCATGCACTGATGGCTTTGCGGTGCGGGTGCCGATGCCGAGTGTTGCCTTTGAGCCGGTCGATCTTGGCGGCCCGTTTGCCACTGGTAGCCAGGTTGCAAGCGCGGGTTCCATACTCCTGAGTGTCTTCTTCGAGGACGAAGAGTCCGACGCTAGAACCGACTGGGTCTTGGGGGATGCTGTGGAATTCGATACATCTGATCGAGTCGTCGCCCCGCCACCACTGTTGACGAGCATTGGCGAAGCCACACCCACTGATCTCGAGATGGCTCGGCTGGCGCCGTCCGATGCCTCAGCGTCTGGAGAGGCGTATGCAACTACACGTTGGGTCAGAATCACCAATGACGAACCGGTGCGATTCGAATTGGAACTTGTTGGTGGCCCCTCTGACGCTGGTGTCGAGCCTTGTGTGCCGTCTGGCGATGCTCCCCAGTCATACCGGAGTGATGATTACGAGACTTCCGTAGTTGTTCACCTCGATGACCTGTGCTTGGGCGAGAAGTACCATCTCCAGGTCTTGGCCACCGATGTAGATGGCATGCAGTATGACGTGCGACGCGTAAGCGGCCGCCCGGACCTCGCAAACTTGTACTCCTTCTCGACTGGGTCTTCTTTCATTGGCCTAGATCAGGCCTACACGGTCGATATTGACGCAACCCTCGAATTGGAATCGCCCCCGGTATCGGAGTCTCCGTTCGGCTGGGTATACCGCATTGGCGACTTCCGGGTCGGTCAAGACAGTTCGGTAGCTACCGGTCCCATCCTCACGGATATCGACGAATCTTCAGGTGGGTGGGATGATAGTGGCTGGTGGCAGCTCGAGAGTGAACCGTCAGCGTTGTGTCGACAGCCCCGAACGTCGGATTTGCCGCCGCCGGACTTGATGTTCTCACTCGAAGCAGTAGCAGTCAGTGAATCCAGCAACAGTGTTGTTCAGCAGGTTGATCTGAGGCTGCAGGACTTCACGATCCCGGGTGGAAGCCTCAATTGCCACACGCGCCTAATCTTGAGCGGCGGGGGAAGTACCGAATCGACACGACTTGTCACATCTGTAACGCTCACCGAACTGAAGGATGGTGTCACCATCACCTACGGGGAAGATGAATTCCCCCGGATAACACTTCGGTTGGCGGGCGTCATCAGTTTCGACGGCCGCCCTGGAGCTGAATAGCTCGTCGATGCGGGCCTCGATGCCAGCTCCGCGGATGGCCCCGCAGCCACCGAGTTTGCGGCCAAGGCAACGAGTTGCATTGATATCAGCTCCCTAGTTGATCTGTTCGGCGAAGACCTGGTTGACGGCGACTGTCTCGAGGAGGTCTTGAAGAACGTGGACCCAGCGGATCTCGAAGCAGGCGATCTATTCCCAGCTGAAGCAGACGCCTGTTTCTTGGGGTAGGCAGCACCTGCTTGAATCTGCGGATGGCAATTCTGCGCCCGTAGTCCTTTTCGTTTCCTCGGTGTTATTCGACCAGATATGTACGGAGAACAGCATCAAACACGACCGGCAAGATCGAGTGGTGTTGTGGAAGTGTTGGCCGGTCAGATGATCGGTGGCGCCCACTGCGTGCGGAAGCCGCTCGACGAGGTGGCACCGTCGCCACCGGGCACCTCGACCGACTGCATCGCCGAGGCGAGCAGCCAGGCCTCGGTGTGGCGGAGCGGGGTGGGCTCCGCATCGAACAGCGCTGCGAGCACCGTCTCGCCGTCCGGGTACATGGCTGCCACGGGCTCACGCAGGATGAGCGTGACCTCGACATTGCTCCGCTCGCCCGGCAGCGCACCCGAGTCGAGATCGGTGTGGAAGGCGCCCGACGACGTCACCACGTCCCAATCGTCGATGGAGATCTCGCCGAGCAGCGTCACCTTGTTGGGATCGGTGTCGAGGGCTGTGACCGTCATCGTCAGGATCGCTCCTGTGAGGGTGACCAGCTCCAGCGGGTAGGGGTCGTCAAGCGCGAATCGGGCGTCTTCGTAGTTACTCATCACTCACACTCGCTCCTGATCACGTGCGGTGTCCTACCAACTCGCGCTGTCCCTTGCGCTTCTTGGCGCGGACGCCGAAAGCTTCGGCGTCCCACCCGCCCTGGTCGTAGCCGACGGCCAACAGCCGGGCGGTCTTCTCTGCCGAGACCTTGATCCCGGCGCTCCCCATCATGGCGTTGATTTCGAGCTTTTGCCCGGAGCGGATCTCCAGCCGCACGATCGGTGCATCGCCGTCCCACCCGATGATGAGCGCCACCTGGAGCGTCGACGACGTACCGAGGCCGGCCACCGCGTCGGGCGCGGCCGAGGAGCCGATGTCGAGCGACGCCTGTGATCCGGGGACGGTCCAGGCTTTGGCCAGCCCGTTGGTGATCGCGTTGTCGAGACCGGAATTCACGATCTGCGTCACGTCGGCGGCACCACCGAGCACTCCGCCGGCCTTCGCCTTGCGCATGCCGATCAGGTCCTTCACCAGGGTGGCGATCGCTGTCGCGCACCCGGCACCCCACTTCTCGACTGCCGTGGAGGTCGGTCCGCCCGAGTAGCTGATCGCTGCGCTGAGTTCGATCCCGAACTCGGCCTTGCCCATCGGTCCGCTGATGGATCCGGCGAAGGTCACCCCCTGGCCGGCGATCTCGGCCTTCACCGAGGCGTTGATGCCCCAGCTCGCGCCGCCCCGACCGCTCACTTCCGAGCGTCGACCCTTCGCCAGCGCCTTGAGCTCGTCCGGAGTGAGATCTTTACCCGTGATGGGATCTTTGGTCGGCATCGCCTTCGCGTACTTGTCATTCAGCGACGCCTTCAGCGCATCTTCGTCGTATCGCCAGAACGCACCGACACCACCGCCGAGACCCGCTTCGAAGCCCGAGCCGCCGGCCTGGAACTTTGCTGTTGCCGCGGCGCTGAGTCCGGCGCCGACATCGACGTAGGCGCCGCCCCCCTTGAATGCCTGCTCCTCGACCATCGCCGCCCACGACTCGGCGAAGTGCGTCTTGCTTCCCTTTACGGCCTTGTCGGCGCCAGCCCACCAGTTGGCAGCATCGCCGCTGATCGCAGCGATCGTGCGGTACGCCCCATACGAGAACGCCTTCATGCACAGTGCCGTGTCGTCGCCCCCGCCGCGCACGAAGAAGTTGAGCCCGGCGTTAATGTCGAACCCGATCAGGTCTGCCCCCACCTTGAACGCCAGGTCGATCATGACCTCGAGGCGTCGCGGGTCGCCGAACACCGGCACACCCGCCGTCATCGCACCGTCGATGCCACGCGCAGCCTTGCCGGACAGCGTGAACGAGACGTAGGCGGGGCTGTCCGGAATCGGGATGCGAATCTCCACCGAGAGGGCGATCTGGTCGCCGGCATTCCCGACCACCTGGTCGAGCATTTTCCCGACGATCCCGATACCGGACGTGACCGAGTCCGCCTCGATGACGGTGTCGAGCGCCTTGCTGCCGAGGTCGTCGTCCTTGACCTGCTTGACGACCTGCTGGTCGAGGCGCTTCACCGACGCCGGCTCGGCCGTCGCGGCGTCCATGTTCGACTTGTCCATCACCTTGCGCTTGATCTGGATGGTCATCTCCCGCGACTCGGCGTACCGGCGATCGATGACGCTCGCGGCGGCCGACTTCGCTGCGCTGGCGGCCGATTTCTTGACTTTGTCGACGCTCTTGCCCGCCTGGAGGGCATCTTTGAACACGAGCCAAGCGGCGTCCTGAGCTCTGTCGGCCGCCTCGGCCAGCACGTCGTCCTCGTTATCCGTCCAGTTCTTCTCGAGGATGTCGTTCACGCCGGCGGCTAGCACCGTGGCGATGCTCCCCTTGGTCGTGCCGTAGACCTCCTGCTTCGCCTTCAGTTCGTAGAACGCCTTCTCGGTCTCGAGGTTGATGTTCTTGGTCACCATCGCCGAGTGGACGTCGAGGACTGCCTGCTGCCGACCGGCGTCCTTGAGGCTCTGGCGCCACGCCCGCGCTTCCTTCGACCGACGCCAACTCATCCCCTTCACCCCGAAATCGGACGTCAGCGCCTTCTGCATCTTCGAGGTCAGCGAGGCGAACTTCTTCTCCATCGCCTCGTCGGGCACCAGCGCCGCGAGCTGCTGCGTGTGGTCGCCACGGCTGATCTTGGTGATCGCCGGTGCGCCCTTTTTGCTCTTGCCGATCTCTCGGCGGACGACCGCACCCTGCTGAAGGGTGTGGGCGATCTCGTGGGCGATGAGGTGACCGCCCTCGGCGGTGTTCGAATCGGGCAGGCCGCCGCGGAAGAAGATGTCGGAACCGACGGTGAACGCCTTCGCGCTGAACCGATCGTTCAACGCGTCCGAGTCACCCCCGGTGTGGATCTTGATGCCACTGAGATCGGCACCGAACCCCTCCTCCATCGATCGTTGGAGTGCCACCGGCATCGGCCGCCCGACCCGGGTCGCCGCCTGCACGCGTCGCTCGTCGTCGTCGCTCACGGGTGGTGCGCTGCGTCCCGCCGATGCCGACCGCCGAATCCGTGGCTCCGGTGCGTCCACCGGCTCGTGGTGGTGTTCGTGAGCGGCCGAAGACGCCTGGATCCGCCCGGCCATGCCGGACCGTTTCAGCGCCTCGGATGCCATTCGGTCTGCGTCCGCCTCAGCCGGGTCGATCGACGAGCCGAGCAGCAACTCGAACTGGGCGCGGGACAACATGCCCGTGATCGCGCCCCGCGAGTCGCGTGTCGAGCGTCGTGCTGTTGGATGGTGGGGCTCACGCGTGCCAACGTTGGGCTCCGCGCTCGACACCGGGTCGGGCCGTTCCTCACCGATGTCGTAAGTCGACATGACTGCAGCACCCCCGCGCCATGCATTCGTTCACGGCGCGGACTCTACCAGTCGGGCCTGGCGCGGGCCGCCATGGCCGAGTCAGACATCCCCAGGGTTGAGGAGTGGAGAAGACTCGGTGGCGGTACCACCACACAACCCCAACCCTGAACCCAAACCCGACCGTACCGTGATGTTGACCAGGTTGGTTGGTTTGAGTCCCTGACGGAATCGCAGGGACTGAACCACCGACCTGTATGTGAGACGCAGTGTCGTAGCTGCATTTGCCAGCCGCCCTCGGGGCCGACCCGGACCGATTACACCTAACGTCTGCCAGCCCCCACGATCCCGGGTCGGTCACACAGGTGCCGACGAGAGTAAGGAGAGACAGAAAGCGGCGGGAGCAAATCCGAATGTGTGAGGCGCCGTCGGATTGACTGCCAGCATCGTGGGTGGGAAGATTGTCCAACTGGGGTCAGCTGGTGACTTCTGCCAAAGACGGATTGGGGAATGACATGGACACGGCAACGGTGCGCAGTGGGTGGCCGGGTTGGAGGTCGAAGTGGGCCGCGATTGGGGCAGCAGTCGCGGTTAGTTTGGTTGCCGGAGGGGGGTTCATGATTGCTGATGCAGCCAGTGGCCCTGAGAGCAGCATTGTGACGGCGGACGCGGTCCCTAGTTCGGATGCTCGCACGGTGTTGCTCTCGGTCACGGTCGTGGCGCCAGTCGATGGCAGCATCCAAGTTGTTGGAAGTACCATCGTGGATGACGCTGGTTCTGACAGCATTGTCGGCTGCTTGCTGTCATATGGGGCGGGGAGCCTCAGTGATGCCATGGACAGTGACAAGGCCATGTCCGTGCCGGCCAGCGAACAGGGGCTGTGTAGCACGAACGGGATCATCGAAGTCACCGCTGGAACGCACATACTCAACCTTGTCGGTAGAGGGTCAGATTTGGATTTCGATGACACAACGCTTGATGCCACTTTCACAGCTGGCGGCAATGTCTAAACCTCTCTGAACCTGGGCGACGCCGATGAAGATTCGGGTGCCTAGACGATCACCCAATAGCTCGAGCAGTCATCAAACCTAGGCGCTTCATATTGCTGGTCGTTTCCATGTCATTCCCCGATCCGTAGTTGACCGAGGCGACCAAACCCGGGGCAGACCCCGCGACTCCCGAGGTCACGCGAACGCCGGACCGAGTTCGCGGGTCAGCAGGTGTCAGCGATCGTCAAGGGCGGCAGCGCTGGAGTCGCGTTGAACCCCTGCGCACCTGTTACGCCTGCGCAGGGGTACAACTCATCACTACTAGCCGAGGATGGCGCCGCCGAACAGGCAGACATTGCCCGCCCCGAACGGCCCGTTGCCGCCGGCCGGTGAACCCTGCTTGACGCCTATGTTGGGCAACACACTGTAGGCCTTCCCGTCGGCGGCCGTGATCGCACCCTCGCTTTCGTTGAAGGATGCCGTGTTGGCCACGCCAGCGGTTTGGGTGTCAAGTTGGCGATCTTCCTCAAGCGTCGCGATGTTGAGAAATACCATGCCAGTACCGGTGCCGGGCAGGTCATCATTTCCTTCCATCATTGCGCCGTCGGCGGTTGTCCGAACGTACATCTCGCCGTGGATCGAATTTGCTGTCGTGTCGTACATGCACTTTGCGTAGACCGTAATCGTTCCTCGCGTGAACAATGACGTTTCCGGAGCCGCAGCGCGGGCGGCGGCCAACGACACCGCCTCGGTGGCAGTGACCCTCACCGGTGACGGCGCAAACAGCTCACCGGGGACCTTCGTGGCAAGGGCGGCGTTGATCTCCTGGAGTCCTGTGTTGGTCGTGTACGCGACCACGTCGATCAGGATGTCGGTAGTCGGACCGGGGGTGCCAAAGGCGTCGTACGTAATGTCGATCTGGCCGGCGTTCGGGCCAGTCGTCGGCATCGACACCTGCACCGAGTTGGGAATAATCGTCCCCGCCGTGAAGTTCAGCGACGACGTCGCCGGGGCGCCAGTGGCATCACCGGGGCGCACCGAGATAAACCCGTCGGCGGTTGAATTGATCGACGTGACGTTCAACACCACCCCGGTCGCGCCGGCCGGAACGACGACCTTTGTACCCGTGGTGGTCGGCACCGAACCGGTGACCTGCAGCTTCTGCGCGTTTGGCGACACGAACGGCCCGGCAAGCCCGACGTTGGTCGGATCACGCGTATCGAGTATCCGTTCCGGAGTCACGGACACGGTCGTCGACTCCTCCAGGCTCGGCAGGGCCTCGGCCCGCCACACCGTGGACGTCCAAAGCATCGCGAGTGCCAGCACCAGTCCAGCGGTGAACCACATTACAGGTCGACTACGAATGGCGATCATTACTTCCTCCAATTGACATGGCACCCCGTCCCCCGGAATGCATAATCGAAGTTAACACCATTCGACACGGCTCGTCGAGGCCCCGACGCCTGTTGCCTCATGTCAATACCTCCGGGAAGGGGGATTCGTTGCCTCATCAGTTTTTCTCCGTTTGGGTGGGTTGACGAATGCCCGGTTGATTCGGGGTTTGATGGGTGCTGGGGCTTTGGTCAGTGCGATTGTTGCGAGTTTCTGGGTGAGGCTGTCGATCTGTCGTGGAAGGTGGCCGGTCTTCTGTAGGGGTTGCAGCGAATCGATTTCTTGAAGTGCTCGACGCGCCTGTTGATGGTCATTCCTATGTCTCGCTTGATGCCTTCGCGTTCAACGTTGCCTTCGAAGCTGGCGGGGAGTACCAGATTTATGACGACCTCACCGGGACGCAGCCGTAATTCCGAACGACTGGATCAACGCCCCGCTGCCTATTCCGCTCGGTTCGATCATCAAACAGATCAACGCAAGTTATTACGGTGAGCCGATTGTTTCTGTGTTGCGCCGCGCCCTCACCGGAGCCCGTCTCGACATTGATCCGCCGACTTGTATGGAACGGCCCGGGAACTCGTCAGTGAACTTCACCGAGGCCAATCAGTCACTCGCCAACTACGTCATAACTGCACAGTCCTCCTTTACAACATCCCGGGATGCAATCGTTGTGATTCTTCGGGCGTCTCTCAGCCTGGTGTCACCTACCAACGCGTCAGACGGCTCGCTCGATGTAGGGCATCAAGGCTCTACCGGGGCGGAGGCGATGCACCTAGGTTCGCGCTCAAGCAGGGCAATGATTGGCCCGGCAGTACATGAGATCAATAGGGAGCGTTATGAAGATTCCAGGTCCATATCGGGTCACCCGTCTACTTGTCGCCGGTGCGATCGTGGTTGCTGCTGGTGCGCTGGCGGCCGTTCAGGGTGTCGATGCGAATAGCTCTCAGCCGAACGCTGACGATCAAGGTTTGACCGAGTTAGTCGAAACTCGACAGTTCAAGGTCGACAGTTCCTCGGAAGTGCCGACCAAAATGGCGAACAAGTTCGACGGAAGCCACAAGCGAGGCTCTACTCCAACAGATGGCGAGCCGTCTGCATTGACGGTGGGAGCGACGTTCGTCCCGATCGATCCCTACCGCACCTATGACAGTCGCGCCTACCCCGATGGCCTGATGCTTTGGAACGATGAGACTTGGTTCGAAGTGACCACCGACGTCAACGGAAATCCGAAAATTCCGTCAGATGCCGTCGCTGTCACCTACAACCTGACCGTCACTGGCACGTTCGGCGTTAAAGGCTTCCTTGCGCTCTACCCGGCCGACATCTTCTGGCCGGGCAACTCCTCGATCAACTGGTTCGCGCCTGAACTCGACCTCGCGAACGGTGGCGTCGTTGCACTCGGCAACTACACCGGACCAGGCCAGATCGCCGTCTACTGCGGAGATGTCTTCGACACGGCAACCGACTTCATCATTGATATCACGGGCTATTACCTGTATTGAGCTGGAAGCAAGCAGGGTCATCCAGCACTTCGGGCCCACAGTCGTAGGGTCTTTCGGCCCATTGCGCAGTACCAACAGTAGGCGGACGGTCGAAGTTGACCAGGGTCTACCTTCTGGAGGCTCCGGCTGACGAGGAAGGAACGAACTCGATCGTCTGGTTGATTCTGCCCCACTTATGCCAAGGCCTTGGTGCCCTATGTCAGTTCTGTATTCGGTGGGAAGCTCTTGGTCAGGAGTCAATTCCTGGCTCCCGCCAATTAGTGATCGGAGACCGACATGGACTCCGACGACGCCGCCAGCCGCGTCATCGACGACCACGTCACCGATCTACATCCCTGGCGGCACCCACCAACCTGACGACCAAACAGAGAATCGAACGGTCATCCTGCACCACACCCCCTGGGGACGCAATCTTTAAGAATCTTCGGGCGACTCTCAGCCTGGTGCCACCTACCAGCGCGCTAGATGGGCTCGCTCGATGTAGGGCATCAAGGCTCTACCGGGACAGAGTGGATTGATCCATATTCGTGCTCACCCAAGGCAACGCTTGCCCTGAATGTCCATGTGAGGCGCCCCGAATCGTCTTTGCGAGCAGTAGGCCGCGTGCGGCTAGCCCAGCACAACCTGGTCACGGCGGCGCGGATTCGATCAGCAGTCCGGGTCGCCGGGTTCGGCCAGGTTCACGCCGACGTGATGGTTCCATCAGCGACAAATATCGCATCGAGAGTGGCGTCGTCATACGAGCTGAGAGCCGTGTCAGGTGCGCGCAGCACGAGGTTGATCACATGTGTCCCCGCCGATACGGCCAACGCGCCGTTTGTCGCGCAGAAGGCGCCCTCGGGCCCGATCACCTCCACGATGCGGTCCGTGTCTTGGAGGTCACCAGCATTCGATGTGTTACCAGTGCCGAGCGTCAGCATGCATGTGTAGGTGCCGGCCGTAACGGCATCATCGATGTACGCGCTGGCGTTGATTTGAATGAGGCCGGCAACGGGCACATCAACGGTGACCGACAGTGCCACGGAACCATTGTTGTCCGGCAGAGCACCCACGCTGCCGTCCCTCGCGCTTCGGGCGATTGGCTGGGCATTAACCAGTTCTTGGAGCCCATCCCGCGTCGTGTAGCCAACGACGTCGATCAGGATGTCTGTTGTCGGCCCGGCGACTCCGAGTGCGTCCCAGCTGATGTCGATCTTGCCCGCGTTGGTGCCAGTGATAGGTAGAGCCACTTGTACGGCGTTGGGCACCGTCACGCCTGCGGTCACGTTCAATGATGACGTGGCCGGTGATCCTGTGGCGTCACCTGGTCGGATCGAGATGAACCCATCAGCAGACGCGCCGACAGCAGTCACGTTCAGCAGCACACCGGTCGCACCGATCGGTACCACTATCTGCGTCCCGGCTGTCGTCGGAACGGAACCGGACACCTGCAGTTTCTGTGAGATGGCTGACACGAATGGGCCGGACAAACCAACATTCACCGGGTCACGGGTATCCAAGATGCGGACCGGGTCGACCATCACCATGCTGCTCTCCGGGCCGCTTGCAGCGTCAGCGATGAAGAACCCTCCAGCACCCAGACTGACCGCGACGGCCGCTCCGATTGCCGCCCACCGCGACCTCCAACCATGTCGCAGCCGCGTATCGCTGGTCGTGTTCATGTCATTCCCCAATCCGTACTTGCCCGAAGCCACCAATTGACTCCAGTTCTGCCATCATCCTCCTCGCGGGTGTTCACGGTCAATTGGGTCTGCCTTCCAGCCCACGACGGTGATCAGTCTGGATCGTTCAACTTCATCATCGATGTCACTGGTTTCTATTCGCCGGTCACCACCTCGATCGATTTCCCGAATATGGGTAATTAGGCACGTCAGCCTCTCGTCCTCCGAGTGCCGAAGACGAGGCACGGCTGAAGGGCAGACAGCCACGGCATCTCGGCTTGAGCCGGACGATCGCGACAGGCGACTAGGACTCCTTACGTTTCGCGGTTACGACTGGCTTCCCGGCGCCCGAGTCGGCGCTTATCTTTCTGGCCGGACGTTGGGCGAAGATTGGGTTGGCCGAGGCGCCGAACCTGCACTATGGTTCTGAGTCTCGCCGGTCGATTGGACTCGTTCGGGGAAATCATTTGTAAGAGGGACTGACGTGTCCGAAGGGCATGTCCAGGAGGAGTTACAACATGTTCCGAGGTGCACACACCAAAGGGATTCCAGGCAAGCGCGCACTCAGCTTGTCGTTGGCGCTCGCTTTCAGCGCTGTGACTTTGACTTTCGCGGCCGGTGGCGCGTCGGCCGGCCAACCGGCCGAGCAGGCCGTGACAGCCTCGTCCGGGAATCCATCGCTCACCACGGTCGTCACGGACCGCTTCGCGGACACTCGTCCTGGCGCAACGACGGTCGACGGGCTCTTCGCCGGTGACGGGCCCGTGAAGGCCGGCACCGAGTACGAGGTCATGATCGCCGGTCGTGGCGATGTCCCTGCGAATGCGGTTGGCGCGATAGTCGAACTCACCGCGACCCGGACGGGCGATCAAGGTTACGCAACCCTGCATCCATGCGGTGCGACGCCACCCAACGCGTCAGCGCTGAATTACGTAGCTGGCGTCGATGTCGCCAACGAGGTCTTCACAGCATTGTCCGACAAGGGGTCGGTGTGTGTCTTCACCTTCGCTGAAATCGATGTGCTGATGGATGTTGTCGGCTTCACCCTCGCCGATGACAGCGTCAAGCTCATGACCCCGGCCCGCCTCGCTGACAGCCGAGAGGGTTCGGCCACCATCGATGGCCTTCACCAAGGTTTCGGCCGCACGACGCCGGGTTCCACCACCAAAATCGGTGTCGTCGGTCGCGCCGGGGTGCCCAGTGACATCAGCGCAGCCATTGTCAACGTCGTCGCTGTAGACCCGACCAGCGATAGCTTCATCTCGGTCAACCCATGCCTGCCGGGACCGCCCACGGCATCTTCGTTGAATCACACTTCGGGCGTCAATCGAGCCAACGAACTCATTGCTGAGGTCGACAGCAATGGCGACATCTGCATATACACCGACCACGCTGTCGACCTGATCGTCGACCTCGTCGGTTACGTCGAAGCCGGGTCCGACCTGGTCAATGTCAGCCCTGCTCGCTTCGCCGAGACCCGTGAAGGGGCACCGACGCTCGATGGAAAGAGCCAAGGCGGCGGCAAGCTCGCCGCGGACTCGACCACCAAGGTGCAGATCACCGGTCGCGGGGATGTTCCGGCCGGGGCGTTCGCCGCGATTGTCAATGTCGGCGCCGTGGACGCCGTCGAGGCCGGGTTCTTGACTGTCGACGGATGCAACACGCCGAGACCGAACGCATCGGCACTCAACTTCGGCGCAAACGTCAACGGCGCCAACGAAATCGTCGTCGGGCTGAATGATGCAGGCGAGCTCTGCGTCTACACCTCCGCCCAAACCGATCTCATCCTCGACGTCGTGGGCTATATCATGGCGGACTTCAATCTCCAGATTCTTGGATTCAACGACTACCACGGCCATCTCGAGTCGGGCACGCCTGGCGATGTCGATGGTGAGCCGGCTGGCGGGTCCGAATACCTGTCTGCGAAACTCACCGAACTGCGCAGTGGGCAGAGCATCACTGCCGCCGCTGGTGACCTCATTGGTGGATCGCCGGCCTTCTCCGGACTGTTCCACGACGAACCGTCGGTCGAATCGCTGAACGCGATGCAGCTCGACGTGTCGAGCGTCGGAAACCACGAATTCGATGAGGGAGTCACTGAACTTCTTCGCATGCAGGATGGGGGCTGTCACCCCGTCGACGGCTGCTACTTCCCTGCCGAGCCCTATGCCGGAGCAGACTTCCAGTGGCTCGCTGCCAACGTGGTTCACGAGACCACCGCTAAGACACCCCTACCGCCCTATTGGACCGAGACGGTGGGGGGCGTGAAGGTCGGTTTCATTGGCATGACGCTCGAAGCCACACCCACACTCGTTGCCGCCGCGGGCATCGTGGGCTGGAACTTCCTCGACGAAGCAACAACAGCCAATGCTCTCGTCCCGATTCTTCAGGCGGAAGGTGTCGAGACCATCGTTGTGCTGCTGCACGAAGGTGGATCCCAGAACCCGCCCCCAGGTGATGTTGATGCCTGCGTGAATATTTCAGGGCCGATCGTCGCTATCAACGACGCGCTCGATCCCGAGATCGACGCCATGATCACCGGGCACACACATCTGCCCTACAACTGTGTACTCAAGGACTCAGCTGGCAAGGACCGTATCGTAACGAGCGCCTACTCCTACGGCCGTGTGGTCTCGGAGTTGAATCTGGTCATCAACCGACGGACCGGTGATGTCGAGCGTTCCCTCAGCACGGCAACCAACCACACCGTTGATCAGGCATCACTCACCCCCGACCCGGCGCTCACCGCAGTCATCGACAGGTGGCAGCCGCTGTTCGACGCTGAAGGCAACACTCCGGTCGGGTCGGTTACTGCAGACATCCTTCGCGGTGGTACCCCACCTGGAGATGATCGCGGTGTCGAATCGGCGGCCGGCAACCTCGTCGCCGACGCCCAACTGTCGGCGACGGCGGTGATGGCTGGTGCTGAGATCGCATTCATGAATCCTGGTGGTGTACGTTCCGACCTGGAATTTGCGCAGTCGGGAAGCGAGGGTGATGGCGTTGTCACCTACGGCGAGGCGTTCACGTTCCAGCCGTTCGGCAACAACCTTCGGACCTTCCCGATGACCGGTGCAGAAATCAAGTCTGTGCTCGAAGAGCAGTGTCAGCCGGCCGGGTCCAGTCGCCCGTTCCTGCACCTCGGTGTGTCGGACGGCTTCACCTATGACCTCTCCACGACGTTCGCTGGTGACTGCACATCGGTGACCATCGCCAACATGAAGTTGGGTGGCGTCGCCGTCGGCATGGCCACGACCTACATGGTGACGGTCAACAGCTTCCTCGCTGACGGGGGCGACAACTTCGACACATTCAAAACAATTGCCACCGGGCCCGACGGAATCGACGACCTCGAGGCCCTCACCAACTACCTTGGAACGAACAGCCCGGTCGCTCCGCCGCTGACCGACCGAGTCAACGAAATCTGAGCCTCACCCCAGCCCTCGGGTTGGGGTGAGGTAGTTCACGTATCCGCGGAAGGGTCTCCCCGAGCTGAGGGACCTGATTATCGCCAACAATCCAGGACCGGTGGGACGACAAGGGCCGCGGTGTGCGCCGGTAGTCACGTATTGGAACTTCGGCACGCGTGTTCTGACCAGTCCGGGTCTGCGTCGATCCAATGCTTCCAATCGCGGCGGGGTCGCGAGTTCGGTTGAGTGTTGGCTGGCGCCATGATAATTTTGCTCAGCACAGAGTGTTCAGGACCGGCTATTGAGGGCAGGCAAAGATGAAGGCCAAGTCGGAAGTGATCGAAGTATTGAAGGGCGTGCACCTCTTCGAGGGGGTTTCTGACAAGACGCTCGGAGTAATCGCGTCGCAGATGAAGAAGTTTGACTTCCCCGCGGGAACATCGGTGATCGAGGAGGACATGACCGCCAAGTTCGGCCGTATGTACGTGATCCTGTCGGGAACTGCTGATGCCATAGTGCACGATGAGACGATCGCGTCGCTGCGGCCGGGCGATCACTTCGGTGAGATGAGCATGCTCGACGGTGGCCCTCGATCCGCCACCGTTTTCGCCACTAGCGACCTCTCGACCATGGGCATGTCGTCGTGGAACATGCGCAGCGTGCTCAAGGAGCATCCCGACCTTGCGCTGCATGTCATCCAGGTGCTGGCTGCCCGCCTGCGCACCGCAAACGAGCGTTCGCTCGACTGATCGAGCCTGCGCAGTTCCATCCTCGGCGCGATGCGCCGGTGCCACTCATGGATTCTCGTATAGGGATGCAACCCACGACCCTCGGTCGGGGAGGCCCCCGGTCAGGCTCCGCTGGGGTCGCGGGTGGCTTGACCGGGGCTCCACCAGATTTCAGTCGGAGCGCCGGATACCCAATCGTTACGTGACGAAACCGATCGGGTCAGGCACTGGGACCTTGTCGAACATGCGGATTTTCGGGCACCCGACCTTGCGTCCGGCGTCACAGCGTGGGCAACCCCAAGCTTCGCCGGCGTTACGCCACATTGGGCCACCGCAGGAGTCGCATCTGTCGGCGAAGATGTTGCACTCGACCATGCCAAGCCGGTCGGAGCTGAGGGGGCAGCCGTGGCCGTGGCAAACGACCCAATCGGGGTCCTCGACGATGGCATCCTCCGGGCACTTGGGCACACAGTCAGAGCAGTCGTTACACCGGTAGGGGTCGATCGCGAACAGACCCATGAACGAGTCTGTCTTCGCGAGCGCGCTACTTGTGCACGCGTAGTCGCATGCACCACAACCGATGCAGAGCGACTCGACAACCTTAAAGGCCATCAGCCTGCCGTTGAGTAGTCGTTCTGTGGGTGCAGGTCGCGTAGTTCACCCATGCAGTCAGGGTGCACCCATGGGGCAACGTCAACGCGGGTGGAGCACGTCTTGTGTTCGTAGCTTGCCGTTTCGTCGTTCCACTGCCAATACCCGTAGGCGAGATCCAGGATACGAGTGACGGGTTTGCCACATGTCGGGCAATCAGGAACTGGCATTGGATACCTCCTTGTTGAGCACCGGGGCCGACGCGTCGACGAAGTCCTGGAGCGTTTGATTGAAACGATGAAACTTGTCCCACCCCATCGGGTCGGCGGCCTTGAGCTGGATTTTGTCACCCATGATCGTGATCGTATTGAGTGTCCATTCTCCGGTGGCTTGGCCGTTGCTGGCAATGTTGTCGAACATGCCTTGCCATTGCTCGAGGGTGCCGTCGATCCAGCATTCGGCGGCTGCTTCTTCGCCGTCGTCGATCTCTGCCACAGTCTTGCATTCGATGCCACTGAACTCGAGCCGAACTCTGAAGTCGTCCTCGTCCGGGCGGCGCATCACGATGGCAATATCGAGATCGAGATCTCCAAGTAGCTCATACTTGGCGGGGTCGTCGTTCATCAAGGTGGCGAGATGGTCAAAAAAGCTGACGCTGTCGATTCTCATGAGTGCGAAACTCCCTTTCGGATCTGCTCGATGTCGAGCCCCATCTCCGCGAGAGGGAGCGTTGTGCGATCGAGCCGGCTGACGCCTGCCCGTTCGCATCGAGCTAGGTAGGACGTGAACTGATTTCGGGCCAGCCGCTGCTGGAGTGGGAAGCCGATTTCTTCGACGTTCTCGGCTCCACCGGCGAGTAGCACAGCGATTGCAGTCGACATATCGGGAGCCGAGCCCAGCGCTACCAATGCCCCTTCGCCGTGGTCGAGCGCTTCGTGGATCTCTTCGGCTACATCGGGGTCGTTGTCGACCGCGTGGCGGATGTGCATCGTTCCGTAAGCCACATGGCGAGCCTCGTCCTGCATCGTCATACGGAAGATCCGCTTCTCAACTTCGGTGGGAGCGATCGCCTCGCCCTGGCGGAAGAGATCGAGAATGAATCCCTCACCGAGCAGGTGCAGTAGCGCTGTTGCTTGGGTGTAGGTCTTGGCCTCGATAATCGTCCGGAGCAGGTTTTCAGTTGCGCCCCTCGACTTGAGCAGCCCGCCACCGTTGGCGAGTGCCCGCTTCCGGAACACTTCGGAGTGCCGCGCCTCGTCCATGATCTGGGTGCACAGAAACATCTTGGCTTCGATGAACTCGTGGTTCATCCGCCACATCCACTTGGCAGGCAGATCGGACGCAATCATCTCGATCTCCGAGAGCGTGGTGCAGAGTTGGCACATGGCATGTTCGAGGTCGGACGGCAATTCCTCGAGCTGATTCCATGGGATATCTCGTGTGGCTGACCACTGACGTGCTACTGCTTCCTCATACAACTCACTCACGTTGGAGGCCCACACGTCGGTCTTGCTGTTGAGGATGTATCCCATGTCGGGCGTGTCCTCGGCAATATCAGCGCCGCGGGCGGCCATCGCTCGGTGCCGGGGATGCTCGGGCACCTCTCCGTAGGAGCCAACAGCGATGTCCATCATCGTGAGACCACGGGGCCCCGGTTTTGGGTGTATGCCCCATTCGCTGCGGTGCCCGGCCAGCCAGGCCCAGTCGAGGGACGCTCCGACCGGGCTGGTGTCGGGCAGATTCGGGAACTCGGCTAGTGCTGCTTCGCTGATTGGCACGTGTGCTCCTTGAGTGTCGCTGGTGCCGGCAGCTTCCTATACGTTCGCTCCGATCACCAGGGCCAAAGGTCCCGAGATGGTCTTCTTGGGTGTTCGCCGTGCGCTGGTCAGGGCAGTCGCCGGGGGCGCCAAGCGTTAAGCAGTGGGTGGTTTGCTCAAGATGGCAACCAGAAAGTCGGAGTCGTCATTGAAAGGGCGCACGTCCCAGGCTGACAGCTTCAGATCCACGACGAGGTTTGCGCTCTCGACGTCGGTGAAGAAGTCGGCGAACTCATAGTCGCGTCCACTACCGAACCCGAGCACGATGCGCCCCGTTTCGGCCAGGTGATCACCAAGGCGGGAAAGGACCTGGCGGCGAGTGCTGGGTGCCAGGAATGTCATGACGTTGCCAGCGGAAACGATCACGTCGAACTCGTGCTCGGTGCCGTGCTGGGCGAGGTCGAGTTCCGCCAGATCTCCGACCAACCAGGTCGGCCCTGGATGGTCCTCCTCGGCGGCGGCAATCAAAACTGGGTCAACATCGATACCGATGACCTGGTGGCCGAGTTCGGCAAGGAATGCTCCTGTGCGACCCGGCCCGCACCCTGCGTCTAGAATTCGGGCATTCCGCGGCGCCATTGCGTCGACCAACCTGGCCTCACCCGCAAGGTCGTCACCAGCCGCAGCCATTTTTCGGAAGCGCTCGATGTACCAGGTGGAGTGGTCCGGATTGGCATCGGTGATGTTCACCCATCCACTTTTTTCGACCATACGTCAAGCCCCGTCCATCTCTGGCAGCCGCACTCCAGGGATCGGGCACGATGTTGCGTTCTTCAACCGGACGCGCAGTGCCACCGCGAGCAACACGATCGAACCAATAGCCAAGAGTGGCTGGACGGGCTCGAACCACTGGCGTGCACCGGTCGCGCCAACGGCGATCAGTACCAACTTGTTGCAGACGGGGCAGCCGACGGCAAAGAACGAGACGAGCCCCGCAAACCCTCCGAGGCGGCCCGGCCGGTCGACATCGACATCAGGGCTGCTGGGTCGCAGATCGAATTCGTCGGGCTCGCGAACATAGGTTGCAAAGAGCAGCCCCGACAGGATCGCAGTCACAACCAGCGTCGGATATGACCACCAGGTGACAGGCACCGGCCGCCCGAACATTGGATTCGGGATCACATCGGTTGGCAGACCGATCATCAATGCGACGGCTCCGGCACCAAACGCTGCCATCATCCATCGGCGTGGCGACCAGGTCGCCACGGCCGCCCACGGAGGTGACTCAGCGGAAGTGAGTTCCGGGGGCTCGGTCATCGCTGCGGAGTGTATGGGCTGCGGCCGCCAATGATCGTTCGGTCTTGCGGTCATTTGTGCGATGCTGTCGCAGCCTGCCACTTCGCGGCGGCAAAACATCAACAAGGGGTTTTGAACATGCGTACTCGGATTCTCGGCGTCACTGTTGTGGCCGCAATGGCTCTCGTCGCTTGCGGAAGCGACGATGATGGAGGCAGCAGCGGCCCACAGGACGAGGTTGCCGTTCTCTTCGCCGATGCGATGGAGGAACAGGACGTGGCCATTGATCTCGACTGCGCGAAAGAAGCAGCTTCGGACATGAGTGACGAAGATGCTCAGGCGATCGTCGATGCTGGAGTAGATGCCGGTGCCGACTTCAGCCCCGCGGCCACCGAGTTTGCCGACAAGGCGGCAAGCTGCATCGATATCGATTCCTTGGTCGACCAGATGGTCGACCTGCTCGGCGAAGACCTGGTTGACGGTGACTGTCTCAAGGAGGCGTTGAAGGATGTCGACCCAGCGGTTCTCGACTCGGGTGACTTCCCACCTGAAGCAGAGGCGTGTTTCTCGGACTGAGCCGCCAACGGTGGAGCGAGGGGTCGGTTCGTCGACACGCTTGGAGCGGTAGCCGGGATTAATCGCGGGAATCGGCGGGTTTCCACATCACCATGTTGACTTCGTCGCCCAACTCGACCGCACTGGTTGGCCGGAACGCTGGGTCCTGGAAATGAACGGCCCCATCGTCCTCGCAATCGTGGCCGGCGGCCTATCAACCATCAACCCGTGCGGGTTCGCAATGCTGCCAGCGTTCCTCGGTCTGTACGCCGGTGCCCGGGAGGAGCAGCTTCCTTCCGGGCCGACCCGGCTGGCGCAGGGTGTTGCCACCGGCCTGCTCGTTGCCGCTGGATTTCTGGCGGTGTTCGCCGCCGTTGCCCTGCCGATCATCTACGGCGCAACACAAATCGTTCGCGCTGTGCCCTGGGCGGGGATCGCCCTGGGTATCAGCATGATCATCTTCGGTATTGCGACCGCAGTCGGGCTCCATGTTCGAGTCTCGGTCGTGAATCCAGTTCGGCCGGGGGAGGAGCGCAAGCCTCGGGCCATGTTCCTGTTTGGGGTCGGGTACGGCGTTGCTTCTCTGGGTTGCACGTTGCCGGTCTTTCTGGCCGTCGTCGGAGCGTCATTGGCGACCGGTGGTGCGGCTGAGGGTTTGCAGGTCCTGATCGCATATGGCTTCGGAATGACGGTCGTACTCGTTGTACTTGCTGTGGCAGCGGCGATGCTGCGAGAGGGCATCGCTCGTGGCATGCGCCGGATTCTTCCCTATATGGATCGGATCTCGGGGACCATGTTGATCCTCGCCGGGGCTTACCTGACGTACTATTGGGGCCGGGTACGGTTCGGCTCTGCAGCCACGCTCAACGATGACCCGATCGTCGGTTTCGTGGGGAGCTTCACCGCCTCGATCGAGCGGTTTGCCGACGGTAACGGACGAACGTTGATGTTGATCGTTGGGGTTCTCGGAACATTGATGTTGGTCCTGGCGGCCACCCAATGGATCCGTGCGGATCGCGACGATGCTGACGACCCCGATGACTCCAAGACAGACATCCCCATCCCGGATCTGCTCGGTTCGGATCAACTTGACGCAGAGCTGTCGGCAGAGCTCGAGTCCGCCGCGACTCGGATCGGTAGTAAATGAGTACTTCGAGTACCAAGCGCAAACCCGTACGCAGGCCGTCGAAGAAGGTGGAAGCCGCGCGGCGGCGTAAGAGCTACATCAGATGGGGCGGTGTCGCAGCAGTAGCTGTGATCGCCGTGATTCTGTTCCTCGTAACAGCTCCATCCGACGACGGCACCACGGTCGCGACGGGGCAGGCATCGATCGGTGAAGTAGCACCAGTGATCGAGATGGTCGACTTCGACGGGGTCGCGCTGACACTCGATGAGTACCGCGGCACACCGGTCGTGCTCAATTTCTGGGCGTCTTGGTGCCCTTTCTGTGTTGCTGAGATGCCAGACTTCGAACGTGTGAGCCAGGCGTTCGGAGACGATGTTGCCTTCCTCGGGGTCAACCTCAGAGACGACTCTGCCCAAGCTGTGAGACTGGCGGGCGAGACTGGGGTGACCTATCGGCTGGCCGCTGACCCCAGCGGTGTGGTCTATGGCGCATTTGGCGGAACGTCAATGCCCACGACTGTGTTCATCGACGCTGATGGAGTAGTTCGCGACGTTGTCGCCGGGCAAATGTCCGCAGAGGCGTTGGCTTCCAACATCGAGCAAGTGGGCGTCGACGGCCTGCTGGCATCCGAATCGTCAACTGACTGAGCAAGAAGGCCGCGAGGCTCTCGTGCAGCGCCCGTTTCCTGCGAGGATTGCTCGATGAAACCTCTGGGAGTTCACCACGTGTCGATCAATGTCGATGACGCAGAGGAAGCTACTGCCTTCTACGCCGATGTTCTCGGGTTGACAGTCCGTGATGACCGCCCAGACCTTGGCTTCAATGGGGTCTGGCTCGATTGCGGGGCCCAGCAGCTGCACCTCCTAGAACTCACGGTTCCGGACGATCGCGGCCAGCATTTTGCAATCCAGGTCCAGAACGTCGATGCCGCGGTCTCACTGGTTCGTTCAAAGGGAATTGAGATCGGTGACCCGGCCCCGATTGCGAGTGGCCGACAGGCGTTCCTCCATGACCCGTCAGGCAACGTGATCGAGTTGCACGAACCAGCGAAGTAGAGCCGATCCCGAAACTCGCTTGCCGATGACGCTGATTGAATTGCATCTCGTCCTACGGTGCGTGGATGAAACGATGGAGCATTGCTGCGGCGGGGTTTCTCATCTTCGCCGCTGGGTGCGGAGCTGACGACTCGACATCTGAGCCACCGTCGGAATCCACATCGTCGACTACCGGCGGCGGCGAAGCTCAGATCTCGGGCGCGGCGATTGTGGCCGGTGGCCTTGGTGAGGGTCAGGTCACCATCGATGGAACAATCATCGACTACCTAACGGTCGTTCCCGAGGGGTTCGGGGTCGGCGACGAGGCGCCCCTCCTCCTGGCATTCCCCCCGGGAGGGCAGAGCCTCGATCTCACTCGATCGTTGGTGGAGAACACATACCTTGCTGAAGCACTCGATCGAGGATGGGTCGTTGTGAGCCCTGCCGCACCTGGTGGCCAACTGTTCTTCGAGGGCTCGGAGGCGCTGGTCCCTGGTCTGCTGGACTGGATTGATACTTGGGCCAGTCCGGAGAACGATCAGGTTCACCTGGCAGGTGTCAGCAACGGTGGCCTCAGCGCGTTTCGGGTTGCGGGCCAAGAGCCCGAACGAGTGGCCTCTGTGGTGGCATTCCCGGGCTATCCACGTTCTGGCGAGGACCGAGCGGCGCTCACTGATCTGACCGACATTCCCATCAGAATGTTTGCCGGCGAGACAGACACCGGATGGGTCGTGCCCATGCAGGACACGGAGGCAGCCCTCAATGAACTTGGGGGCAATGTGATTCTCTTCGTGTTTCCGGGCGAAGGTCACATCATCGGTGCGCTGAGCGACGGAGTGCAGATCTTCGACGAACTCGATTCGGCTCGCTGACTAGAGCGGCGTCGTCATGATGATTCGGGTGTCGGCGAGGCTGGCTGTGCGATGGAACGCGCACGCCTGATAATCGGGGCTGGAGATCATTTTTAGGAACGCGGCGCGATTCGGGTACTCGATGATCGCTACGAGATCCCACGATTCAGACTCGGGGCCGATCACCGTCATGTCGGCGATGCCGGAATAGAACTGAGAGCCGCCGACCTTCTGCACTTCGGCCATGGCCACCTCCGCATAGCGGGCATAGGCCTCCACTCCGGTGCTGGCACCGCCTTCCGCTGGGTCCGGCAGGTCGCCATAGTTTGCTACTTCACGGAACTTGAGCAGATTGATCATCCGGATCGGGCCAGTCTTGGACCCGGAATCAGCGATGACCTGATCGATTTGCGCCCGTGTGGGGTCAATTGAGGCCATTCCCCAGACAGTAGCTACCTACGCGGAGCGTCGTCGACGAATCCCAGCCCCCAACCAACCCGAACTCTTCCGAAATCTTGCGCGAATCGAACACATAGCGTTCGATTCGCGCAAGATTTCGGGTTTGGGGTTTGGGGTTTGAGTTTGGGGCGTGGCTAGCTGCGCGGGGCATCGGCAACTACGACGTCGAACCTCAGATTTGCCATGTCTTGGATCGTGACGGTTGTGTCGTACATGTCTCCGGTGCTGCTATCGGTCAAGGCGCACACCAGTTCGTTGCTCGCGCCCAGGACGACCGAGCCATCCCCACAGTCGATATCTTCCACGACCACCGGGAGTCCTTCGGCAGCAAGAGCATCGACGACGGCTCCTTCCAATTGTTGGACGGCCTCTTCATTCAGAAGGTTTTCTGACTGGATGTCTGCTCCGCTGTCGCTCGTGGCGACAGCAGACCAGTGGAGCACCTCGCCGTCGACCGTTTCCGAGGTACAGGTGAATACATCCCCCTCGACCAGGTCGTTCGGGACTGCGCAGCGGGTTTCGAGCGACCCCAGCCCGAGAGCATCCTCGAATTCGTTGTTGACCAGAAGCGCTGCGCTTTCGGAGTCGAGATCCTGAGAGCCGCCAATGCTGACCTCGGCGGAGCAACTACTGACGACAGCGACGAACAGCAACGACACAACAATTCGATTCATGTCGGAAGTTCTAGTGGATCGGCGAGGCGACGGGCGCGATCAATCGGTGGTGCCGGTGATGTCGATGAGGCGCAGAACGGCTCGGCCTTCGGCGGCAGAAGCGTCGAGATCGACGTGCGCGATGATTCGCCATTCGTTGGTGTCTTCTGGGTCACGCAGGATCTGCACAACCTCCGACGTGGCTCTGTCGTAGGAGAACCGTTCGCCCGACCTGGCTCCACCGTCAGTTAGGACGTCGTCGAATTCTTCCCGATAGGGGGCCATCGCCTCGATGATGTCTTCGCCAGACTGCCAGCGGTCGCGGTCGGCCGCCTCAGCCACGATCTCCTCGTAGCCCCTGCGGCGCGCGAGTCGCTGGACCCAGTCGAAGGCGCGGTTACGGACCATCACACGGAAGGCGCGTTCGTCGTCAACGACTGTTCGGTCGGTGTCCGTCGAAGTTGGGCGAATCGCATCAGCAGAGTCATCGCCTTCGGATGGATTGAGCAACCGTTCCCATTCGTCGATCAGGCTCGAGTCGACCTGCCGTACGACTGATCCGAGCCACACGACGAGATCGTCGGTCTCGCGCGTCTGCGCGTCTTCCGGAACGTTCTGGATGAGCCCCTTGTACACATCCGATAGGTAGCGGAGCAACACGCCTTCCGATCGTTTGAGGCCGTATTCCTGGATGTACTCCCCGAACGTCAGCGCCCGCTCGTGCATCTCTCGAACGATTGACTTCGGGGCGACGTTGTCCTGGCCAACCCAGGGGTGCCGTGCTCGGAACTCGTTGAAGTTGCCGTAGATCCATTCCTGGTTGGGCTTGGGGTACTCGACTTCGTTGAGCCGCTCGATGCGCTCCTCGTACTCGACGCCGGATGACTTCATCTCCGACATCAGTTCCGTCTTGGCCCTGTTCACCTGGGCCGCCAGGACTACTCCCGGATTTTCCTGCACTGACTCGACCACGGTTAGTACATCGAGGGCGTGGGCCACCTCCTCACCGTCCACACTCGGCGGCAGTTGCCCGATGGCCTCGACCGCCCAGAGCGACAATGGTTGATGGAGGGCGAACTCGTCCTGCAGGTCGAAGTTGACTCGTACGAGGCGGCCGAATTCATCGGGCTCTTGCGGGAACTCGAGCATGTTTGCGTCGACTAATGACCGGTAGATGGCGATCGTGCGACGGATGTGCTCGCGCTGTCGCTTTCGAGGTTCGTGGTTGTCGACGAGTAGTCGCCGTATCGACCGGCACCCATCAATGCCATCCGTCACCGGACGATCGAGCACGCTCATCACCATCTGATGGTTGACTCTGAAATGAGATCTCAATGCCTCTGGTTCGCCCTCGACGAGCTTGTCGAACGTGTCGACGCTCCAATGCGCGTACCCGCGGTCGGGCTGCTTCTTCTTGACGATCTTCTTCTTGCCAGTCGCGGCGGCCTTCTCATCGGCCCGCAGGTTTTCGACCACATGCGGTGGGGCCTGAACCCAGACATCACCGCTGTCATCAAATCCTTTGCGCCCGGCGCGCCCGGCGATCTGCGCAAACTCCCTGTTGGACAGGAGTCGCACACTGGTGCCGTCGTACTTGCAGAGCTGTGTGAACAGAACCGACCGGATGGGAACGTTGACACCAACGCCGAGAGTGTCCGTCCCACAGATGATCTTCAATAGGCCATCCTGAGCGAGCTTCTCAACGAGGAGCCGATACTTGGGAAGCAGGCCCGCGTGGTGGACGCCGACGCCGGCCACCAAATACCGACGCAAGTCCTTGCCGATCGGTGAGTCGAAGCGGAATCCGCCGAGTGCCGCCTTGACTTCCGCCTTCTCGTTCTTGGTGAGCGGATCGAGCGACAGATAGTTCTGTGCGGCCTCGGTTGCGTCTTTCTGGGTGAAGTGAACGAGGTATATCGGAGCCTTGCCTGATTCCAGGAGGTCCGTCACACTGCGATGCAAAGTTGAAGTCCGGTACTCGAATGTCAGAGGTACAGGGCGCTCGACGGATCGCACGACAACTGCGTCACGCCCTGTCCGCTCAGTGAGATCCTGCTCGAAGAACTTGACGGACCCGAGCGTGGCCGACATCAGGAGGAACTGCACGTGTGGCAGCTCCAGCAAGGGTACTTGCCAAGCCCACCCACGCTGCGGGTCACCGTAGAAGTGAAACTCGTCGACGATCGCTACATCTACGTCGGTTCTCGGGCCATCACGTAGCGCCCAATTCGCAAGAATCTCGGCAGTGCAGCAGATGATGGGCGCGTCCGGGTTCACGGACGCATCACCGGTGATCATGCCAACCCGTTCAGATCCGAAGTCACGACACAGAGAGAAGAACTTCTCGCTCACCAGCGCCTTGATGGGAGCGGTGTACACGCTGCGCCTTCCAGATGCCAATGCAGCGAAGTGCGCCGCGGTGGCGACAAGCGACTTGCCTGATCCCGTCGGAGTGTTGAGGATGACGTGATTGCCCAGGGCGAACTCGAAGATGGCCTCCTCCTGCGCCGGGTACAGTTCGAGGCCAAGCTCCGTCGTGTACTCCTCAAACGAAGCAAGAACATCGTCGCCGCCACCTGAAGGCGGAAGACAGCGGATCAGTGGCGGCTCTGACATCTTCGCCGAGCGTACGGGATACTGTTCGGAGTATGCAGTTGATCTACTCCGAAGACGAACTCATGAGTGAGTATGACGACCTCAGCCCCCACATCGTTCTCGGTCAGCGCGTCCACGGCGGTTTCCGGCCAGACGGCCAGTATCAACCGCCGCGTGCACGCGGCCGGGAAGATGCGTTCGATGCATGGTCGTCGTCACTCGAGAGTCGCGGTGGAGGTGGTTACCCCGTCGACGCGAGCCTGCTCGACGGAGCAAGAGTCGTAAATGTCGACCAGCAGCGCCTCTTGCTGCGCAATGGGCTTGGTCAATGGTTCTGGAATCAGCTCACCGTTATCGGCAAGATCGAGGCCAAAGGCCGCCTACTCGCCGACGCGGTGTTCCCAGATCTTCAACCAGCGATCGTCGAGGACATCTCCGAGATGGCAATTGGCCATCTCGGCAAGGGCCTCCTGCTGGCCCACGGACTCGACGAGGGTGGCAGCCCAGATGCCGGAATCGGTGGCCACGATGTGATGTGGTTCGTCGCTCGTGATCTTGCGTTCGGAGCTGGCATGTACCCAGAGGTCGAGCCAGCCGAGAACATCGCGCGGCCCGAGGCAGGTACGCGCCTGATGCCCGAGATTCCGGCGGATATCGAGGGCCTACTCTCCCTTCTTGCCAACCTGTTGATCATCGAGTTCCGCGCTGAACTCGGGTTCGCGGAGAGCCAGGCGATTCTGCGCTCGCCCGACGTTTTCACCGAGCGCCGCGAAGAGGCCGAGTTGGCCGCCGAGGTGATCGAACGAATCCGAACCGATGAACTGATCCACGTCAGATCACTTTGTCTGTACCTCGGCGAACTGTGTGGAGTGACATTCCGCACGGTCGATGGAGGCAGCATCGCCGGCCGTGAACTCATTGACCGGTTCTGGGGTGGGCTCGTGCATTGGGCGACCGTCGAGCAGCCGAAAGCCGTTGGCGAACGGGTCCGAATGGAAGTTGAGGAGTACATCGCGACCCATGACGATTCGGAGCGGGTACAAGCCGAGTTCGACGCCTTTGAGGCCTGAGGCAGGTGGTGCAACTCGATGTCACGCTGCTGTATTTCGAGGGGTGCCCCAACTGGCTTGTCATGCAGCAGCAACTACAGGAACTGAGCTCAGAATTTCCAGAGATGACTCTGACCCTTCGTACGGTCGATACACCTGAAGATGCAGAGCGGCTCGCGTTCCATGGGTCGCCGAGCATTGTGTTGAATGGGGCGGACCCATTTGCTGATTGGTCGACACCTGTCGGCTACTCCTGTCGGGTCTACGCGACACCGGAGGGGCTCGCTGGCGTGCCGACGAAGGAACAACTTCACACGGTCCTTTGCGGCGCTGACAACAAACGCGCTTGACCTCGCTGATCGAGACGCTCCGGTAACGTCGGTTCCGATGTCGCAGAAACCGGTGGTCGATGAGCCCGACGAGACGGGGCATCTCGGGGACATAGTGGAACATGAACTCGAGGCCGAACTCGCGATGGAGGGTGAGCGGACCAAGACCCAGATCGGGGTCAGGATCGCGCTTCGCATTGTCTTCGTCGTTGTGGCCTTGGGCATCGCCGGGTATGTCTTGTTCAACATCTTCGGAGGGTTGGATTTCGAAGAGATCAGGGCAGCGGTACAAGAACTATCTGACGCCGAGTGGATGGCTTTGGCTTTTGCCTGGATGATCTGGATCGCCTGCCAAGGCTTGCAGACCGCCTCGCTGGTCCACCATCTACCGGTTCGTCGTGGAGTGCTGGCATATCTCGGCCCGAGCGCGGTTTCGTCGGTGATCCCAGGCCCCAGTGACTTGCCCGTGCGTTTCTCGATGTACCAATCCTGGGGCGTGAGCCGATCCAACGCGGCCACCGCGGTCGCAGCAAGCGGAGTCTTCACGATCACATCCCAGCTGGCACTGCCCGCGCTCGCCGGAGTTGCGATCGCCTTCGGCGATCTCGAGATCGAGGGATTCTTGACGATCATCGTGACAACGACTTTGGTCTTGGCCGTCCTTGTCGTACTCGCGGTGTTCATCGTCGGTTCTGCGTCGCGCACGCGGAGAGCGGGTGAGATTCTCCAGCCGATGTGGCAGAGACTTCGCCGGTTGTTCCGCAAGCCGGTCAGCGACGACGAACATCTCGGAAATACTCTGGCCACGACTCGGGCGGAAACATTCGACTACCTCAGCGACAAATGGGTCACAACCTCGTTTGCGACTGTGCTCACACTGTTCATGAAGTGCGCGATTCTGGTGATGGCACTGCGATTCGTGGGGATTCCCGAATCAGCGCTCGGTTGGGCAGCGATCGGCGCCGTGTTTGCGCTGATGGTAGGTATCACGATGATTCCGATCACGCCCGGAGCAGCGGGCGTCGCCGAAATCGTTCTCGTCGGAATGCTCGCCCCGATCGCAGGTTCTGAGTACGTCAACCAAGTTGCCGCTGGCGTTCTGCTCTATCGGTTGTTCACCTGGTTGTTGTTGATCCCGACCGGCTTGATATCACTCGGCGTTTGGAAACTCGGCCTACACCAGAAGGCGCGTCACGATGCGCGTCAGGAGGCAAGAACCGCCTGAGGGCGTAGCTCGCACTTTCTCCAGCGGAGGCCGAGCAGACTCGGTATGTTCTCCTGTCCCCTGTATTCGGGGAAGCGCCTGATGGTGCGATCGC
>Ga0209013_10000459_pt1 | contig 36042 bp, 31 predicted proteins | sample Cruoilmetagenom2_FD_187291 | JGI IMG/M metagenome (GOLD analysis project Ga0209013, IMG submission 187291) | Oil polluted marine microbial communities from Coal Oil Point, Santa Barbara, California, USA - Sample 2 (SPAdes) (version 2) | ecosystem: Environmental > Aquatic > Marine > Oil seeps ...
CTGGTGCGGTTTCCGCTGGTGCTGACCTACTGCCTCTTCGGCCTCATGCTCGCGGCCTTCCTCGCCGCGACGCCGGACTTCGCTCGCTCGCTGGCGGGCCGGCCGCCCGACGCGTTGGTCCCCCAATTCCTCGTGACCTATCTACCGGCGGGGATCGTCGGTGTGGTCGTGGCCGGCATCCTCGCCGCCGCTCTGTCGTCGATCGACTCGGCGCTGAACTCGTTGTCGGCTGTGGTGGTCGAGGAGTTTTCGACGCCGGGGCTACGCGGGAACCCGGCCCGGCAGCTGCGGTGGGCGCGATTTGCGACCATCGGGTGGGGGGTGGCGGCGACCGGGGCGGCATGGTTCTTTTCACAGGCGGGGGAGACCTCGATCGAGCTCGTCAACCGGGTCGGCAGTGCCCTTTATGGCCCCGTGCTGGCGGTCTTTCTGCTCGCCTGGAGGTCGCGCCGCGCTGACGGGTGGTCGGCGGTGGCTGGAGCGGTGGCCGGTCTCCTCGCCAACCTCGCGCTGGCGGTGTGGGCGCCGGGTATTTCCTGGCTGTGGTGGAACGTGGTGGGCTGCGGGGTGACATTGGGGTTGGGCGTGGTTTTCGGACGGTCGAAGGTACCGGTCGAGTCGGTCGGCGATCGCGAGGGGCGCGGGTACGCGCGTATCCTCGTCATCTTCTTCGTGGCGATCCTCATCCTGCTGGCAGTTGTGACGTTATAACGTTGAACGTTTGAACGTTACACGTTCCATCCCAACCACCCGGAACGTTCAACGTTTAACGTATTAACGTGTAACGTCCTCGGTCACTGAACAAAGGCGGGCGGTTCCTTGTGCCACGGTTCGGGCTCGAGCGCCAGCCGTCGGCCGAGGTCGAAGAGGCGCCGCATTTCGGATGGGTCGAAGGCTGCGGCCGGGGTCTCCGCATGCTCGGGCGGAATGCCGACGTAGTTGAAATCGACGCCGTCCCGTTGGGCGAGCGCCCAGATGCGGATCAGATCGCCCATGGCGACCGCCTTGAGCAGCGTGATCATGGACCGCGAGGCGATGTCGACCAGATTGCGTTCGACCTGCTCGGGAGCGGCATCGATCTGGCCGTTGCGGATGATAAAGACCGAGGCCTGGCCGCGGTGCTCGGCATCCACCTCGAGCTCCCGCATGCCGGACGCGATGTCGACCATGGCCCCCCACAGGAAGAACTCGGCGATGACGCCGCCGTCCACGTGCATCTCGTCGTAGCGGGCGCCGTCGACCTCGACATCGATGTAGACCGGAGGGAAAGCGACCGGGATCGAGGCGGATGCGAGCAGCACCCGGCGGAAGAGCTCGAGCGAACCGGGCCGGCCGCTGACGGCGATGGCGCCCATATTCCAGACCACGAGGCGCTGGGCGTCGAGGTTGGTGGTGGCGACGTAGAGGCGGCGGCCGCGCCGGTGCTCGGCGGCGATCTTCTGCATCGTGGCCACGTCGACCACCTCTTCGATCCTAGCGGCGAGGGGATCCGTGCGGGTCAGTGAGTCCTTTCGCAGGACTGTGAAGGGGCTCCTGATCCTGTAGATGTCCTTTCTCGTGACGGTGGTGAAGAGCTGCTCGAGTTCCTGGTCGTAATCGGGCCCGAGAAAGGCGAAGGGTGCGGCGAGGGCGCCGGTGCTGACGCCTGTCACGAGCTTGAACGTTGGTCGGGTTCCGGCCTCGGTCCAACCGCTCAGAAAACCGGCCCCGAAGGCCCCGTTGGAGCCACCGCCCGAGAGCAGCAGTGCGTTCATGCCTTGACCGACGGCGCCGGTCGCCGCCTGCTCGTCGTGCACCGACTGGATGAGGTCTTCCTGGAAATCTGGGCTCGGTTCGTCACCCCAGTCGCGGATTTCCGGCATCCCCGGGATGACCGCGCGGTCGATGGCGTCGATGGGCACCGGGTTGCGTTCGAGGCTCGTGCAGGCCGTGAGCAGCAGCAGGATGGTTGCTGCCGCCATCCTCTTCCCCGATGAGATACGATGTCTTCCCTTCATGAATTCAGTGCAACGATACCAGACCTCCGGTGGATCACAAGGATTTCGGTGGGCGGGATCCCGACATGACTCGGGAGCGGTGAGATATCCTCGTAGCGGATATGGCTACGCCGACGATTTCCGTTCTCCTTCCGGTCCGCGATCCGGGCGCGTATTTGAACGACTGTATCGCTAGCCTCGAACGGCAGACGCTGGAGGATTTCGAGGTGGTGGCGGTGGATGACGGCTCGACCGATGGCTCGGCGGAGGCGCTCGACGTCTGGTCCGGGCGCGACCCCAGGGTCCGGGTCGTCCACCGCGGGCAGGAGGGGCTGGTGGCGACCCTCAACGCCGGCCTCGAGCTGTGCCGGGCGCCGTTCGTGGCTCGGATGGACGCCGACGACATCAGCCATCCGCTGCGCTTCGAGCTCCAGGTCGAGGAGATGGAGGAGCTGCCGTGGGTGGGGGTGGTGTCCTGCCTGGTGCGCCACTTCCCGTGGCACGGAGTGGGGGAGGGCTACCGGGTCTACGAGGGGTGGCTCAACTCGCTGTCCACCCCCGAGGCGATCGGGCGCGAGCGCTTCGTGGAGTCGCCGGTGGCCCACCCGTCGGTCCTGGTTCGGAGCGAAGTCTATCAATCGGTGGGGGGATATTTCGACACCGAATGGGCGGAGGACTACGATTTGTGGCTGCGTCTCCTCGAGGCCAGAGTGTGTTTTTCTAAGGTCGATCGCTATTTATATTTCTGGCGCGAGCATGTCGAGCGGTTGACCCGGGTCGATGCCCGGTACTCGGTCGAGAACTTCCTGCGCTGCAAAGCCAAGTACCTGCTCAGCGGGCCGCTGGCTGATTGTGAGCGTGTGGTGGTGTGGGGGGCGGGCCAGACCGGACGGCGGCTGTCGAAGCACCTGTTGCGGGGCGGCGCGCCGATCGAGGCCTTCGTCGACATCGATCCCGAAAAGATCGGGAGCACCTTGCGTGAGAAACCAATCATCGATCCCGAGGAGCTGTTGACGCTGATGGGCGAAGGCACCGTGGTGTTGGCCGCCGTCGGCTCCCGTGGAGCGCGGGAGCTGATCCGTGGGCGGCTCAACAACATGGGTCTCCGCGAAGGCCGCGAGTTTTGGTGCGTCGCGTGATGTCAGAACGTTGAACGTTAGAACGTTTCCGGGCACCTGAGCCGGAATTCTCAGTTCTCAATTCTCAATTCCCGTCCACCCCCAAGGTACTCCGGGAGGGAGGGCGGCGATAATTCAAAATTGAGAATTGAGAATTGAGAATTCTCCCGGCATCACGCCAAATGCTCCAACCTCCTAACGTTCTAACGTTTAACGTCCTCGTTCACCGCGACCGGTTCCAGATCCCAGATCTTGTCGGCGTACTCCCTGATCGCGCGGTCTGATGAGAAGTACCCCATCGCGGCGACATTGCGGATCGCGGCTGCGGCCCAGGCTGGGCGGTCGCGGTAGAGCGCCGCGGCGTGCTCCTGGGCCTCGACATAGGCGTGGAAGTCGGCGAGGACGACGTAGCGGTCCCCGTGCTCCATGAGCGCCGACCAGATGTCGCGGAGCTGGACAGCGGCGTCGCCGGCGAAGGCGCCGTCCCTGAGGTCGTCGATCACTCCGGCGAGTTCGGCGTCGGCGCGGTAGATCTTCCACGGCCGGTGGGCGCCGGTGGTGAGCCGCGTCTCAACCTCGTCTGCGGTGAGACCGAAGATGAAGATGTTGTCGTCGCCGACCAGGTTCTTGATCTCGATGTTGGCGCCGTCGAGGGTGCCGATGGTGAGCGCGCCGTTCAGCGCGAGCTTCATGTTGCCGGTACCGGAGGCCTCCATCCCGGCAGTCGAAATCTGTTCGGAGAGATCGGCGGCGGGGATGATCTTTTCGGCCAGGGTGACGCGGTAGTCTGGAACAAAGGCGACCTTGAGGCGGCCGGCGACGTCCGGGTCGTCGTTCACAACATCGCCGACGCCGTTGATGAGCCGGATGATGAGCTTTGCCATGTGATACGACGGTGCGGCCTTGGCGCCGAAGATAAAGCTGCGCGGCAGCACATCCGCCGCGGGATCGGCCTTGATCCTTCGGTAGAGAAGGATGACGTGCATGATGTTGAGTAGCTGCCGCTTGTACTCGTGAAGGCGTTTGATCTGAACATCATAAAGCGAGTCCGGATCGAGGGTGATGCCGGTCAGCCCCTCCACCGTGACAGCGAGGTCCTGTTTGTTGGCCCGCTTGATGTTCATGAACTCGTTCTGGAACTCGGGGTCGTCGGCCAGCGCATCGAGCTCGTGCAAGCGGTCGAGATCACGCGGCCAGCCGTCGCCGATGCGGCTCGTGATGGCGGCCGACAGTCGCGGATTGCAGGCGAGGAGCCACCGCCTCGGCGTCACACCGTTGGTGATGGCCACGAATCGCTCCGGCCAGAGATCGGCGAAGTCCTTGACGACCCGGGTCTTAAGGAGCTGCGTGTGGAGCTTGGCGACGCCGTTGATCTTGTGGCTGCCGACGATGGCGAGGTTGGCCATGCGCAGCCGCTTGTCGCCGTCCTCGGCCAGAATCGACATCCGGCGCAGGCGGTCGGGATCGCCGGTAAATCGTTCCTTGACAGAGTCCATGAAGCGGCGGTTGATCTCGTAGATGATCTGCACGTGGCGCGGAATCAGCGGCTCCATCACTGATACGGGCCAGGTCTCGAGCGCCTCCGGCAGCAGGGTGTGGTTGGTATAGCTGCAGACGCTGCGGGTGGTCTCCCAGGCCTGGATCCACCTGATTCCGGCCTCGTCGATCAGATATCGCATGACCTCGGCCACGGTGAGCGCCGGGTGGGTGTCGTTGAGCTGGAAGGCGACCTTGTCCGGCAGCAGATTCCAGGCCTCGCCGTGGCGGCGCTGGAAGCGGCGCATGACATCGCGCACCGTGCACGCGACCAGGAAGTACTCCTGCATCAACCGCAGACGACGCCCGGCCTCGACGTCGTCGGCCGGGTAGAGCACACGCGTCACCGCCTCGACCCGCCCGCGCTCCTCGACGGCCTTGACGAAGTTGCCCCGCGAGAAGATGTGGAAGTCGAACTCCGATGAGGCCTGCGCGTTCCACAGCCGAAGGATCGAGGTCGTATTCGTGCCATAGCCCGCGACCAGGATGTCGTGCGGCGTGCCGTACGCCAGCCGCCAGCCGGTCCACACCGGCCGGTGCTTGCCATCCTTCCGGGTTATCCAGTCCACCCGGCCCCCGACCTTTACCGGAACCGTAAGATCGTGGCGCGCCACCTCCCACGGGAAACCTCCCTCGAGCCAGTCGTCGGCATGCTCGACCTGCCAGCCGTCCTCGATGGCTTGGCGGAACATGCCGTAGTCGTAACGCAGACCGTAGCCGTAGGCGGGGTAGTCGAGAGTCGCCAGCGAGTCGAGAAAGCACGCCGCGAGACGGCCGAGACCACCGTTACCGAGCCCGGGGTCGGGCTCCTCTTGGATGATGGTGTCGAGGTTGAGGCCGAGGAGCTGCATAGCCTCGCGGGCGGTGTCGAGGAGACCGGTGGAGATGAGGTTGTTGAGCATCAGGCGTCCGAGCAGATACTCCAACGACAGATAGTGGACGGTTTTCGGACGTTCCTCGTCGTACGTCCGGCTGGTCAGGATCTGGCGGTCGATCATCGACTCGCGCACCGCCCGTTCGAGGGCTGCCAGGTGATCGGGCGCACGGGCTTGGCGCAACTCGAGCCCGCAGGTGTATCGCAGATAGTGCAGAAACCGCTCGCGGAACTCCTCCGCCGTAGGTTGTTTGAGATGGACTTCGGGGAGCATGGACCTCCTTTGCGAGTCACGCAACGATGAAAGGTAGCACAATAGGTCGAATTCGGAATTCGGAATTCGGAATTAGGAATTACCGCCCGACCACGCCACACAGAACTATTGGCGCTGAAGCTCAAAAGACGATTGTGGTGCACGCGCCCCGCCTGCACATTGATGACAACGCGCCCGCAATTGCCGGGGGGTTGGGCGGAAATTGAGAATTGAGAATTCAAAATTGAGAACTCCCGATGCGCTACCATGTCGGCAATGAAGCACAGTCGTTCCGCCGGAGTCATCCTCCATCCGACCTCCCTCCCGTCGAGATTCGGTATCGGGGACCTCGGACCGACGGCTGCCGCCTATGCAGAATGGCTGGCCGGCGTCGGCGCCCGGTGGTGGCAGGTGCTGCCGCTGCACCCACCGGGCCCCGGCGACTCGCCGTACTCGGCGATCTCCACCTTTGCCGGCAACGAGCTTCTGATCAGCCCCGATCTCCTGGTCGAGGACGACCTCCTCGACGACGCCGAGGTGGCCGACGTTCCGGACTTTCAGGCCGAATGGGTGGATTTTGATCGGGTGAAGCCGTTCAAGCTCGCACTCCTGCAGCGCGCGTACCTTCGCTTCCGCGACACCGGGCCCGCCGCCCTGACCCAGCAGCTCGTCGAGTTCCGCGACCACCACCGTGACTGGCTTGCCGACTACGCCCTCTTTCGAGCCCTCAAGGATGCCCACGAGGGAGCGCCCTGGTACGAGTGGCCTCGCGGGCTCGCCCACCGCGATCCGGAGACCCTGCTGGATTGGATGCAGCACCACACCGAGGAGATCGATTTCGTCGAGTTCTGCCAGTTCCTATTTTTCCGCCAGTGGACCGCGTTGCGCGAGTGGGCGCACGAGATGGGGGTCGGGATCTTCGGCGACGTGCCGATCTTTGTCGCTCGCGACTCGGCCGACGTATGGGCCCATCCCGAGCTCTTCGTTCTCGACGACGACCGCCGGCCGACGGTTGTTGCCGGGGTGCCCCCGGACTACTTCTCGGCCACCGGCCAGCTGTGGGGCAACCCGTTGTACGACTGGGAGCGCATGGCCCGCAACGGCTACTCGTGGTGGGTCTCGCGGATGCGCCGCACCCTCGCGACCGTCGATGTCGTGCGGATCGACCATTTTCGCGGTTTCGCCTCCTATTGGGAGGTACCGGTGGACGAGGACACCGCGATCAACGGTCGCTGGCGGCCGGGCCCCGGGAAGCCGTTTTTCGACGCCCTCGAGAAAGCCCTCGGCAGCCTGCCGCTGGTGGCAGAGGATCTCGGCGAGATCACGACCGACGTGATCGAACTGCGCAAGGAGCTGGGTCTGCCGGGGATGGCGATCCTCCAGTTCGCGTTCTCACCCGAACCGCGTTCCACTTTCCTCCCATATGCGCTCGAGCGCGATCTGGTGGTCTACAGCGGCACCCACGACAACAACACCACCGTCGGCTGGTATGAGGAGGACGCGACCGAGGAGGAGAAGGATTTCGTGCGGAGGTACACCGCGAGCTCCGGGCGCGAGATCAACTGGGAGCTGATCCGCCTCGCCATGGCGTCGGTCTGCGACATCGCCATCGTTCCACACCAGGATCTGGTCGGCCTCGGCGCTGACTGCAGGATGAACACGCCGTCGGTGGCGGAGGGGAACTGGCGCTTTCGGATCACCCCGCCGATGCTCGGCGAGGGGATCCAGGCGCGGCTTTATGAGATGATCGAGGTCTACGGCCGCGTAAATCCTGTGTGAAATCCGGTCTCCCGGTGATGATTCTCACGCGTGAGGTCTTGAAGACTGTGGTTTCGTGACCGATAATAGATGGTGATGAGAAACCGTCTCGGACTGTCCCTGTCGCCGCTTGTCGCGTGCGGTCTGGCGCTGCTGGTTGTCGTTCCCGCGTGGGCGACAACCATCGTGCCGGCGGCCGATCCCGGCGAGCTGGCGCTCGACAGCGGAGCGGTGTTCCTCGCCCGAGCCGGCGCTGGCCGCGTGGTGTCACGCCCCAGCTTTCTTGCCACCGAGACTGAGCTCGAGGTGCTGTCGGTGATTTCCGGTCCGCTGGCCGTAGGCGAGACGGTGCGCGTGGCGGTCCCGGGAGGTGAACTCGACGGCATCGGCTGGGTGGTCGCGGGGTCGCCGCGATTCGTCGAAGGCGATGCCTATCTGATCTTTGCCGACCGCGGCGCCGATGGCCGCTGGCGACCCCGCCTGCTCGCGGACAGCGTGCTGCGGGAGGAGCGCTCAGAGGATGGCGTGAAGCTCCTGGCGCCGCTGCCCGAGGCGTTTCAGATCAACAGGATCCCGGGATTCAGCACCGATGCGGCGCTGGTGCCCGGTCCGGTGGACGAGAAAGGGTTCATGGCGGCGCTCGAGCGACGTCTCGACGGGAAGCCGGGGTGGGAGTGGGCGCCACTCGTGAGCTCCGATGGCGCCATCGTAGCGACAAAGACCGCACCGGTGGGTTGTGTGTTCATGACCCACGATAATGGTGACGGCAAGCCGATTCGGTGGCGACTCTTCGATACGGGCGGCACACAGTCCATGGCGGCGGAGTCGACAGGCGATCCATCCCTTCCGGGTGGTGGTTTTTCAGAGATCCAGGGCGCCCTCGGGCGGTGGAACGGGGTCAGCTCGACCAGCGTCAGCGTGTCCTACGGCGGCGCCTCCGCATCGCCGCCGTCCAGCTGCACCGATGACACTGATATTACGGTCAACGCGGTGGTTTTCGACGATCCCTGCGACGAGATCCCGGATCTGACCGGTTGCAGCGGGACGTTGGCGTTCGGCGGGCCGTCCTTTTACACGACGACCTATACCTGGGACAGTCAACAGTGGCATCAGGCGGTCTCCTGGTTCGTGGTTGTCAACAATGGCACGGGGGGCTGTCTGTCGCGGTCTGACTACGAACTCATGCTGACCCACGAGATGGGCCATGGTCTCGGATTCGGACATGTCGCGGATCCAAACGCTTTGATGTATGCAAATTGCTGTCACCCGCACAACTCGCTGGATATCAGCTGCACTCAATATCTGTACCCGGTCGCCGCGGCGACGCCGACTCCGTCCCCGACCGCGACACCGGGCGGGCCGACGCCGACTCCGTCCCCGTCCGCGACCCCCGCCCGAACCCCCACCCCGCGCCCGACCCCGACAGCGACTCCGGGCGCAAGCGGGCCTTCACGGGTGACGGTCCCGGTCGTGATCCACGGTGAGGGCGTCGGGGGTACGCCGTGGCGGTCCGACGTGGTCCTCACCAATCCCAACTCCAACTCGCAACAGTTGCGGCTGACCTACGCGACGAGCGAGAAGGCGACATTTACGGCGACGCGAACCCTCGCGGGTCGCGCGACTCTCCTCCTCGAGGATCTGGTGGCCGATCTCTTTCGCGCCGGTGACGGCCGTGGGCCGTTGGACATCGAGGTCCTGACGGCAGGTTCGGTCGCGCCGGTCGTGACCTCCCGCGCGTACGCCGAGAACCCTTTCGGTAATCTCGGCTCGGGGCTGCCGGCCGACGTCCAGCCGTCGAGAGATGCGGTGTCGATGCCCGGCCTCTTCCATGACCAAGCATTTCGTTCGAACATCGCAGTGACCGCGGACGAAGGACACGACGTGTGGGCAACCTTCGAACTCTTCAGGGGAGACGAGGGTCTGGTTGACGGTGGTGTGCAGCGATTCATCGATGCAGGACAGCAAGACCAATGGTCGATTCAGCAGCTTTTCAATGGCGAGGCGCGTGAAGGGGTGCCCATGACCGTTCGCGTCAGCCTGTCGCAACCGGGGATCGTTTATGCCTCGATGGTTGACAACGCGTCGACGGACTCCGCGGTGTTCCTGGGCAAGAAACCCACGATCACCTGGATTGTTCCGGTCGTGGCCCGCGTTTCCGGACAGGATAAGACCTTCTGGAGCTCCTCGGTGTCGGTGTGGAATGGAAGCCCATGGTCGTCGCGGATCGATTTCGAGTACCTTCCAGAGAGGACGGACAACTCATCGGGGGGGATCGACGCGCCCTCGATCTGGCTCGATGGGTACGAGACCCGTGCGATAGAGGATGTGCTTCTGGATCTCTTCGCTGTCGATGACGGCAAGGGCGCCCTCGTCGTCAGATCAACGCAGTCGGTCACCGTGACCTCGCGGGTTTTCACCGATGGCCCGCTTGGCGGCACCTCGGGCAACGGCGTACGCACCATGCGGGCGTCCGAGCTTTCGCCCGGGAGCATGGTGCTGCCGGGCGTGCGAATGGTCGACGGTTTCCGCACCAACATCGGGGTCGTGACGGGCGACCAACCCGCGACTCTGCAATTCGACCTCCGTGATGCTGGTGGCACCCTGATCACCACTGCGTACAGCAGCGTCAAGCCGAGGTCACTGCGACAGTTGTCGGTGGAGAAGCTCTTCGACAAGAACGTTGCGGCCCCCGATCCGGTCGGTTCGATCGTGGTCAGCAGCAGCGCCGAGTTCCTGGCCTATATGACCGTCATCGACGGCACCTCGCAGGACCCGGTGTTTGTGATGCCGAAGTAATTTTTCGGTCCGGTGTGCGCGGCCCGACGGGCCGCGCACACCGGACCGAAAAATTACTTTTGTGGTCGGACGGATGGCAGGCGGGACGCCTGCCCCACAAGGACGGTTTGATCCTCCACAGCTGACTTGTCGTGCGGACGTCCCGCCCGTACGTGCGGCCGAGGCGGCCGCACCACAAGGACGGCTTGATCTTTCATGGTTGGCTTGTGGGGCGGGCGTCCCGCCTGCCGTCCTAACCCCTCCCTTTGATTGCCTCCAACTGCTCCGTCACCAGACCTTCGAAGAGTGGCAGCTTGTAGCCGTTCTTGGCCAGTGGTTCGGCGCCCTCGATGGTGGCGGTGGCGGCCTTGGCGATAGTCGCCGCGTCGAGCGTGCTGCCGGTGATGATGTCCTCGGTTGCCGTCGAGCGCCACGGTACCGGCGCCGCACCCGACAGGAAGACGTCAGCCGAGGTCACCGTATCTCCTTCGAAGACCAGCGCCAGGGCGACGCCGGCGATCGCGAAGTCCCAGGCGCCGCGTTCCCGCACCTTGCGATAGGACGACCTCAGGCCGGAGGCGGGCGGTGGCAGGACGACCTCGGTGAGAATCTCGTCGACCTCGAGCACCGTCTCGCGTCTCGGGTCCTCGGTCGCCGGCACGTGGAAGGACTCGACCGCCACCGAGCGGCTCGACGCGGGGCCCGAGATTCGGCATACGGCGCCGAGCGCCGCGAGTGCGGGTGCGATGTCCGACGGGTGGACGATGTAACAGAGATCGCCGCCGAAGATGCAGTGGTACTGGTTCTCGCCGTCGTAGGCGAAGCACTTCTCGCCGCCCTTGCGCAGGCAGTCGAAGTCGCCGCGGTAGTACCAGCAGCGGGGTTTCTGGCAGAGATTTCCACCGAGGGTGCCTTGATTGCGGAGCTGGGGGCTGGCGACCGCCACCGCGGCCTGGGCGAGGGTCTCATAGCGGCGGCCGATCATGGTATCGGCTGCGATGTCGGCGATCGAGGTCAGGGCGCCGATGCGGATGCTGCCGTCGGCTGCGGTACGGATGCCTTCGAGCTCCTGGATCGCCGACAACGACACCACGGTGTCGGCGCTGAAGATGCCGTCGCGGAGACATCCCAGGAGATCCGTGCCGCCGGCGTGGATGAGGGCCGGTCGGTCGTTGAGGATGGCGAGGGCGTTGTCGATCGACGTGGCGCGGGCATAGTTGAACTTGGGAAGCATCTCATGCCTCCTTTCGCCGCGCTGCGAGGGCTTCGAGGATCTTTCCGGGGGTGATCGGGCCATCGGGCACGCGAACACCGACGGCGTCGTAGATCGCGTTGGCGACCGCAGCAGCAGTCGGGATGGTGACCGGTTCGCCGACGCCCTTGGCGCCGGTGGTGTTGCACTCGGTGTCGTGAAGATCGACCACCACCGACGACATCTCGGCCGGCACATCCATGGCGGTCGGGATCTTGTAGTCGTGGAGGTTGGCGTTGACCATCTTGCCGGTCTGGCCGCGGTCGAGCACCCGCTGTTCGGTCAGGGCGTAGCCGATGCCCATCGTGATGCCGCCGAAGATCTGGTTGTCGAAGGTCAGACGGTTGAGGACGCGGCCGGAATCGTGGGCGGCGACGAAGCGCAACACACGGACCTCTCCGGTCCGCGTGTTCACCTCGACCTCGCAGAACTGGGCTGCAAACGGGTTGACCGTCTTGCCCTCGGGGTTGGGGCCGCGGTAGCCGATCCCGACCACCACCCGCTGCCGTTTGAGCCCTTTGAGCTCGATGACCTGAAACCTGGCCTTCGGGTCGCTTCTGGACACCACCACACCGCCGGTGAGCATGAGGTCCTCGATATCGAGATCGTGCTCGTCGGCGGCCATCTCGAGGAGCTGTTTCTTGACGTTGTAGGCCGCCTCGCGGACCGCCGGCGACTCGGTGGGAACGGTCTTGGAACCGCCCGATGAGGTCGCGAACTGGGTCGCCGCGGTGTCCGCGTTTTCGACCTGGATCGCGGCCGGGTCGATGCCGAGCTCCTCGGCAACCACCATCGCCATCACTGTGCGGGTGCCGGTGCCGAGGTCCGACGCCCCCATGTTGAGGTTGACGCTGCCGTCCGAGTACATCTTGACGATGATCGTCGACGGCGGTCCTCCGCCACCAGCGATCCACAGGCAGGCGCCCATGCCGACACCACGGCGGATGGGACCGTTGCTCTTCGGCGCCGTGCGGGCGGCGGCCCACCCAAAGGCCTCGGCACCCTCGACCATACATTTTTTGAGCCCGGTGGTCGTGTAGGGCCGGCCGCCGCGCGCCTGGCTGATGGTCGGCACGTTTTTGAGCCGCAGCTCGACCGGATCCATGTCGATAGCCTCGGCGAGATCGTCCATCATCTGTTCGAGCGCCCACGCACCCTGGGGATGGCCCGGGGCGCGGAAGGGCCGGCAGGGCCCGGCGTTGATGTGGACCAGGATGTTCTCGGTTTTCACGTTGGGACAGGTGTAGAGGTCCTTGACCAGCCAGTCGTTGAGACCGGCCCCGCCCTCGGAGAACGCGCCGGCGGAGCTTAGGCCTGAAAATTCGAGGGCGGCCAGGACGCCGTCCTTGGTGACCCCGGCCTTGAGCCGCATATCGACCCCGGGCCGGTTGCCGGTTGCCAGCATCGCCTCCTCGCGGGTGGCGAAGAGCTTGACCGGCCGCGCGGTCTTTTTGGCGAGCAGGCAGGCCAGAATCGAGGCCCTCGAGGTTTGGAGCTTGGACCCGAATCCGCCGCCCATGTAGACGTCGACTACGCGCACGTTGGCGAGCGGCAGACCGAGGATGCGGGCGTATTGCTCCTGGATCGAGAACACGCCCTGCAACGACTCCCACACCGTGAGACGGTTGCCATCCCACTGGGCGACGCAGCCGTGGAGCTCCATGGGCGATTGAATTTGATATGTCGTGTGATAGGAGCGCTCGAGAACAACCTCGGCGGCGGCAAAACCGGCCTCAACGTCGCCCCGGTCATAGCGTTCGGGTTCGCCGGCGCGGTTGCCACCGTCGTGGACGGCGGGCGCCCCGTCGGCGAGCGCATCGCGCTCGTCGGCCACGGCCGGCAGCACCTGGTACTCGACCTCTATGGCGCGAAGGGCATCGGCGGCCTGCTGCGGGGTTTCGGCGGCGACCGCAGCGATGGGTTCGCCCTCGAAGCGACAGGTCTCGGACAACAACGGCGCCGGGTCTGCGCTGCGGTACAGCGGCCATTCGATTTCTTGCACCTCGGGAGAGCCGGAAACAAATATCGCCTCCACGCCTGGCATGGCTGCTGCGGCCGCGGTGTCGATCTTCGTCACCCGGGCATGGGCGTGTGGCGAGCGCAGGACCGCGCCAAAGAGCATGTCCGGAAGCACGATGTCGGAGGGGTAGACGGCGGCGCCGCTGACCCGCTCGTAGGCATCGATCCTCGGCAGCCTCTTGCCGACCACCTCGGTCGTCTTCCAGGGCGCCGGGTACTCGCTCGGCGCCGGGGTTTCGGGGACCGGATCCTGAACCCAGTATTTAGCCCGCATTTCTCACCAACTTTCTGCTGCGGTCGGCGATGCACCGCACCCAGCGGGGTTTTCTCGCTTCGGTGTGCTCGACGTACTGTCAAGTACGACTCCGCGCCCCTCAGGTCGAAAAACCCACTGGGCACGGCGCCTCGCCGCCCTCGCGACGAAAGCTGGCGAGAAGTGCGGGCTAGCCTCGCGAGTCATGGCCGGCCTCCCTTCTTCAGCTCGGCGGCGTGATTGACCGCCTTGAAGATGTGGGTGTAGGCGCCGCAGCGGCACAGGTTGCCGCTCATGCCGTGGCGGATCTCGTCGGCAGTGGGGGAGGGGTTGGCACGGAGCAGGCCCTCGGCGGCTATCACTTGACCCGGCGTGCAGTAACCGCATTGGAGGGCGTCCTCGGCGACAAACGCTTGCTGAACCACGCCGAGCTCCTCGCCATCGAGGAGACCCTCGACAGTCGTGATCTCGGAACCCTCGGCCTCGACGGCCAGGGTCATGCAGGCATAGCGCGGCCGGTCGTCGATCAGCACCGTGCACGAGCCGCACTCGCCGCGCTCGCACCCGACCTTGGCGCCGGTGATGCCGAGACGCTCACGGAGCACGAAGAGCAACGTCCAACGAGGTTCGACCAACAATCGGTGGGTTCGGCCGTTGATCTGGAGCGCCACCTGCACCATCTCATCGGGATTGGTGATCTGCACCGCGGTCTCACCGCGGAGGGAAACCCCGGTCGCGGCGGCCACCGCGCCGGCGCCCACGGAGCCGAGGAAACCCCGCCGGGTGACGCCCTTGTCCGGATCTTTGTCGCGCTTGCGGTTTCCAGACATTGTGTCCTCCAGACAGTGGGGCTCGGTCAATTCATAATGAGACTAATTATCTGTTATGAAAACACATAGGAATTATACACGCACGAGGCGCCGTGTTCAGGCCAGAGCGCCGTAGGCGCGACAGATTCATGGCCTGGGGCGTCAGCCCCAGGAAACGGTTAAGGCAGCCATCGAGCGCCGAAGGCGCGACAGACTCATAGCCTGGGGCGTGAGCCCCAGGGAACCAGGCGTCACAACACCGAAAAGCCCCCGAAAGGGGGCGACAGATCGAGGCTGCGGCGTGAGCCGCAGTCCCAACCCTTTGATTGTCTGTCGCCGTTTCGCGGCTGACCAGTTCTTTCTTGCACCGATCCCTGGGGCTCACGCCCCAGGCTACGAATATTCCGCCGCTTCGCGGCTACCCACAATCATCACAAAGAAAATCGGAAGTTTCTTGGGAGAGCGGGCTAGAGTACAGGCATGAAGCAATCACCCGAATCCGCGGATGTGTTCATTGATGTCATCCTCGATGCGACGGGGGATGTGCCGAGTTCGGATCTTCTCGATATTCGGATCGGGCCCTTTTGGACCGTGGTCAACACCAGCATCGGTGCGGGCATGGCCTCGAGCCTGCGATCCGAATCGCATCTCCACGGCACACAGCCGATCGCCGATGCCGGAAGCCTCGATGACTGCTCGCCTCTCGAGCTCTCCGCGCTGATGCGGTCGTCCTCGCCGCCGGAGGCCGCGATCGGGCTCGCCGCGGCCAATGCCCTGCTGGCATCGACCGCAACCGAGCTGACGGAGGAAAAGGCGGTGTCAATTCTTCGCGAACGTGGCGTGGGCAAGCGGGTGGCGATGATCGGGCGCTTCCCGTTCGCCGACCAGCTGCGCGAAAGCTGCGACCATCTAATGGTCTTCGAACGCGGGCTCAACCGCCGCGACGGCGACCTCGGCGACGAGGCGATCGAAGAGCTCCTTCCCGACGCGGATGTCGTGGCCGTGACCGCCACCACCCTCCTCAACCGGACCCTCCCCAGCGTCCTCGCCGGCGTCCGTGACGACGCATTCGTCATGCTCCTCGGTCCAAGCACTCCGTTGACGCCGGTCCTCCACCAATTCGGCTTCGACGTGCTTTGCGGCACCGTCATCGATGACCCGGCCAGGGTCCTGCGAGCCGTCGGGCAAGGCGCCGTCACAAGCCAGATCACCGGCGTCCGGAGGGTGTGTTTGTGGGCGAAGAGCTGAGAGTTGAGAGTTCTTAGTTTTGAGTTTTGAGTTTTGAATTTTGAGCTGCTGCGAGGGCTGTGGTGAGAGCTTCCGGGGTGTTGCAGTTGGTAATGACGCCGGGGTCGTCCACGTCGACATCTACCGCATCGATCGATCGCAAGATATCGCGAAGGGTCGGACCCGTGAGTTTCCCCTCCACGATCAACTCGACCACCGATCGCGCCAGACAGACGGGGTGACCGTGCTTGCCGTTAAACGATGGGATCGCGGCCGGTTTTGCCGTGTTCGCCAAGGCGGTGACGGTGGCTGGTCGGACCAGAGGGTGGTCCACGGGCAATATTGCCACGATCTGCCAATCAGGGTGTCCCACAAGGTGGCCGAGACCGGTCACCAACGACGCGAACATGTCGAGCCCGGGTTCCGGCAGCGCAATCGACACGAGTCCGTTGAGCTCGGGACCGCCGGCTTCCGGAGGAAGAGTCGCGACAACTGGCTGAGCCCCGGCCATTCGTAAGATTTCGAAACATGACTCGAGGAACGTCCTGCCGTCAGGGAGTTCGGCCCAAGCCTTCGGACCACCCCAACGTTTCCCCTCACCACCCGCGAGTATCAAACCCACAAAATATACCACCGCGACCTCACGATCTCCCTGGATGGTTGACCGGCAACTCAAAACTCAAAACTAAACACTCAAACTCACAATTCAACCGGCGTTCGCATGGTGACGAATTCTTCCGCCGCTGTCGGGTGGATGCCGATGGTGGCGTCGAAGGTGGCCTTGGTGGCGCCGGCCTTGAGCGCGATGGCCATGCCCTGGACGATCTCGCCGGCGTCGGATCCAACCATATGGATTCCGAGTACCCGATCCGATGCTCTGTCCACCACCATCTTCATCATCGTCCGTTCGTCGCGGCCGGAGAGGGTGTGGATCATGGGTCTGAAGGTGGATCGGTAGATAACGACGTCGAAACCCTGGTCGCGGGCCTCGGCCTCGTTCAGACCGACGGTACCGATCGGCGGTTGGCTGAAGACCGCGGACGGGATGTTGGTGTAGTCGACCACGGTCGGGTTGTCGTTGAACAGCATCTCGGCCAGCGCCATGCCCTCGGCGAGGGCGACGGGGGTGAGGGCGACGCGGCCGATACAGTCGCCGAGGGCATAGATTCCGGGCACACTGGACTCGAAGTGTTCGTCGACGACGACTGCGCCGCGGTCGCCGAGCTCGACGCCGATCTCCTCGAGGCCGAGACCGGCGGTATTGGGGAGGCGGCCCATCGCGCTCAGGACCTGGTCGGTCTCGATCACATCGCCGTGGTTTGTGGTGGCCCGGAGCACGGTTCCGCTGCGTTCGAGACGATCGATCAGGGTGTCGAAGCGCAGATCGATGCCTCGTTTGCGCGTCTCTTCGGCCAGGGTGGAGCGCACGTCGTCGTCGAAACCGCGGAGGAACAACGGGCCCCGGTAAACCAGGGTGACGTCGGACCCCATCCCGTTGAGGATGCCCGCGAACTCGACCGCGATGTAGCCGCCGCCGGCGATCACGATGCGCTCGGGTTGGCGCTCGAGATGGAAGATCTGGTCGGACGTGATGCTGAGCTCATTGCCCGGGATCTCCGACTTGAAGGGATAACCACCGGTCGAGATGAGAACCCGCTCGGCGGTGACGACCGTCCCGTTTACGTCGACGGTGTGGCGGTCGCGAAGGCGGGCACGGCCTCCCATGATCCGGACCCCGGCGCCCTCGAGCAGCTCGCGGTAGATGCCGTTGAGGCGGGCGATCTCCCGGTCCTTGTTGGCGATCAGGGTCGTCCAGTCGAAGGTGGGCGGCGGGACGGTCCAACCGAAACCTCCTGCATCATCGGCAGCCGCCGAGAATGCCGAGGCGTAGACCATGAGCTTTTTGGGTACACATCCGAGGTTGACGCATGTTCCGCCGAGGCGTGAGACCTCGGCGACCGCCACCCGCGCGCCAAAACTACCCGCCATCCGAGCGGCCCGCACGCCACCGGATCCAGCACCGATCACAAAAAGGTCGAAGTCGTGCATGGCGTCTATCCTACCGGGTCGGGCGACAAAGTTATCAGTGATCAGTGTTCAGTGATCAGAGTTCAGATCCGGTGACCGTATGGATGACTGATCACTGATAACTCGATCACTGATCACTTTTTGCTACCTGCTTCACTACCTCGAGATCGATCACAATCTCAACGTCGTCGCCGAGAATCAGCCCCCCGGCGTCGAGCGCCCTGTTCCACGAGATGCCCCAGTCCTTGCGGTCGAGGGTCGTGGAGAGTTCGTAACCGGCGCGGGTTCCACCCATCGCGGTCATCGAACCGAGATAATCGACGGTGAGGGTGATCGGATTGCTGACCCCCCGCATGGTCAGAATTCCGGCGACAGCGAAGGAGTCGTCGTCGATCTTGGTGATCTTATTGCTCGTGAAGGCGATTTCAGGAAATTTTTCAACGTCGAAGAAGTCGGCCGAGCGCAGGTGACCGTCCCGATCTTCGTTCCTTGTGTCGATGCTGGCGGACTGGATCGTGAACTGGACGCCGCAGGCGTCGAGGTTGTTGAAATCGGCGGTGATGGTGCCCTCGAAATCTGTGAACTCGCCTCCAACCCTTGAAACCAGGTGACGGACCTTGAATGCAACGTTGGAGTGATTGGGGTCGATGGTGTAGACGTCCTGGGCCGCGGCAGTGGCTCCGCCGAGGCCGAGCGTCAGGACGAGAATGGAAATCACCGCCGTTCTTTGCATGTTCACCTCCGGTGTGGGCGCCCTATGATTGTCCTTCAGACGTTTTCTTGAACACGGCATCAGTGACGACAATTCCACCCCATCTGCCAAAGCGGCACCAACGGGACCAATCCGGGGCTCCCGAAAACCGCGTCGCAAGAGGAATTCTCACCAAAACTCAGTGTTGTGGTTGAAGGTATGCGGGGACGATGAAACCAAGATGGCAGGAAACTTGCTAGGGTATGGGCGTGCGTCGTGATAAGAGCCTATTCCGCCGAGCGCTGGAGATCTCGATTCTGATCCATTTGCTCCTGATCTTCCTGCTGGCGCCGAACTTGAAACGATTGTGGCCGACATCGGACGCCTCCGCCGTCGAGCTGGTGCAGCCGCCGCCGACTGATGATCAGAGTCCGCTCGAGTTCGAGTTCGTGGATCTCGCCGACGAGCGCAAAGAGGAACCGGTCTCGGATCAGGTACCACTGTCGGATCTCGACCGCCGCGCACACGGCGGCGAAGGCGAGGCATCGGACCGGCCGGCGACCCGCGGTAACACCCCGCAGCTCGTGCAGGCCGACGGCGCCCAGGTTTTCGGCGCCGGAGCGCCGCCGCAGATGCAGGGTCAACAGGTTCCGCAGGTGCCTCCGCCTGAACGCCCGCAGGAGGAACCGATCGAAAAACTGACCGAGGAGCGTCAGACCGAGGCCGAAGGCGCCGACGAGGAGAAGCTCCAGCCCGAGGCGCAACAACCCGCAATCCCGCTTCCACCACCCGGCTCGTGGGCCCTGCCTCCGGACGAGGGCGGCCTCCTCGAGATGCCGGATCGCGAGGATGGTGGCGGCGTCGACACGGGCGGACTCTCCTTCGACACCCAGTGGTACGACTGGGGACCTTACGCCAAGGCGATGTTGGCCAAGATCAGGCGGCACTGGCGGATACCGGAGATCGCACGATTGGGCGTCCAGGGCCGGGTCAGGATTCGGTTCTTCATCGAAAGGGACGGAACGGTTACCGGACTGCGAATCGTCGATGAGTCCGGGAAACCTCCGATGGACTTTGCCGCTCGGGACGCGATCGGCGATTCTTCACCCTTCGAGCCGCTGCCTCTGGATCTTGGCGGCGCCGGTCGTGAGGGTGTTACCATCACCTTCTTCTACAATCGCGGGGCCCCGGACCGGGGCGGGCGATGAGAAACACCCAGATAGGAGCGAGCTCTTGGTCGATATTCTGATTTCCGGCGGACCGGTCATGATCCCCCTCGGCCTTCTATCGATGGTGGCCATGGCCATTATCATCGAGCGGCTGTGGATACTGCGGCGCAGGAATTTTCTCCAACCTGCCACCGTCCAGACACTCTCCGGGCTGCTCGCGAGCAACAAGTTCCGCGGCGCGGTGGACTATTGCCGGCGTCATCCCGGTCCGTTCACCGAGCTGGTGACGGCGCTGGTAGAGAACCGGCAAGCGCCGTACGACGAGCTCAAGGAGATCCTCGAGGACACCGGGCGTCTCCAGCTCATGGGTCTTCAGCGCGGTCTGTCGGCGCTCGCCACCATCGTTGCCGGGGCGCCCCTGCTCGGCCTCCTCGGAACCGTGATCGGGATGATCAAGATCTTTGCCGTGGTTGCGAACGCTGGCTCGGGTATCACCGAGCAGCTCTCGTCGGGCATCTCGCAGGCCCTCATCACGACCGCGACCGGGTTGGTGATCGCCATCCCGGCGCTCTTCGTCCAATCCTATCTGGAGGCGAGAGCAGTGGGCATACTGTCGGACATCGAGGCGCAAATCCTGGATTTCCTGCATCTCGTGCGCGAGCACGAGAGGGTTAGCGACGAGGAGGACTGATGCGTCTCGTCCCTCTGAGGCAGCACAAGCCCGAGATCCAGATGTCGCCGCTGATCGACATCGTCTTTCTGTTGCTCCTCTTTTATGCGGTGACCACCACATTTGTGTCCGATGAGCGTCTCAAGCTCAAGCTGCCGGAGGCCAAGACCGCCGAGGATGCCGGGATCAGCCGGGAGGAGAAGCCGCCGGAGGTCAAGGTTGCCGCCGACGGGACGATCTGGATCGATGACCGGCTCATCCCCGAAAGCGAACTCGAAAATCGGATTCGCCAGCTCGTGGAAAGGGCGCCGGACGACGGCATCATCCTCAAGGGTGACAAGGGCGCCGACTATGGAGTGGTGGTGCACGTCCTCGACATCGCCCGCAGCGTTGGCGCAAAGGGAATCCAGATGTCCGCCGATCGACCCGTCGACAAATAGCGGCGTTCACGCCCCCACCCTCCGCCCGTCCCGGCCCGCAGGGCCGGAGGAGTGGCGGCGAATGCTATCATCCAGAAAGAAAACCGGTCCAAGATGATCCTCGGGGTCGCCTTGCTGGTGCGGCGCGACTCGGTGGTCGATCGGTTGCCACAGATCGAGGTTCCATCACTGGTCATCGTGGGTGATGAGGACGTGTCACTGCCTCCACCCTGCTCGCAAGAGATCGCATTCGCTCTCCCGAATTCCTCTCTGGTGGTTGTGCCGAAATCGGGCCACCTGTCATCGCTGGAGCAACCCGAAGCTGTCACCCAGGCGATGACCAATTTCCTGAATGGGCTGTCCTGAAATGCAATGAGGAATTAAGAATTCCCGCCCCTCCTCTCATGATCGGTACTGGTGGGAGGGCGGCAAATCCGAAATTCGAAATCCGAAATTCGAAATCCGGATCGTTTTCCTCAGAAAACGAACCTGATCGGTTCGGCGACGAAGCACAGCACGAAGATGGCGATCGCGATCCACCCGACCAGCCGCCGCCGGATATCGAGAGTGCGATCCTCGTCCCACAGGCGCGGGTGCCGGGGATTGAGAACCACCGCGATCACCACCCATAACCACCAGCCCGGCCACACAAAACCGAGACCCGCGAGCATGCCCAGGAGGGGCCAGGCGAGGAGACGGTGCCAGCGGCCGAAGAGGGCGTAGGCGATGTGGCCGCCGTCGAGCTGGGCGAAAGGTAAGAGGTTGAGGAGAGTGACCAGGACTCCGAACCAGGCCGCGACGCCGGTCGGGTGCAGCCAGAGCGTCATGTCGTCGGCGAGGCCGGGTCGGATGAGGGTCTCGAGGAGTCGGTAGATCAGGGGCTCGCCAAACTCGAGGTAGGCGCCTCCAGCCGGTGCCGGACCGACCTCCGATGCCGCTATGCCATACGCCAGGAATGGCGCCAACGCCACAAAACCGGCGATGGGCCCGGCGGCCCCCACGTCGAGCAGCTCCCTCTTGTTGCGAATCGGGTCCTTGATCCGGATGACCGCTCCGAGAGTTCCGATCCCGAGAAATGGAATCGGGAAGGGGAGGAAGAAGGGTGGCGTCACGGTGAGACCGTGGCGGCGAGCGGCGACGTAGTGGCCCATCTCATGGCAGGTGAGGATTGTCAGCAGAGGGATCGAAAACTTGAGACCGGCGATATACACTCTGGGATCGGTGAGAAGTTGGAGCAGTCCGAGGTGGGCCATTTCCTCCGGCAGACTGCCCCAGACGAGGCCTCCGACGACGGTTGTGCTGGCGAATGTCAGCACGAAGAGCAGGATGTGGAGCCACCAGTTGGGCCGATAGGTGGGGGGCGCCGATGAAAAGGCCCCGGCGGACAGACCACCGGGGCCGAGATCTTCGTATGGCTCGGACGAGGGCACGCTCAGCTCATGTTACGCAACGCCTTGCCCGGTTTGAATCGGATGGTCTTTCCCGGCGGAATCTCAACCTCGCGGCCGGTCTTGGGATTCCGCCCGATGCCGCGTTTGCGGTCCTTGACCTGGAACACGCCGAAGCCGCGCAGCTCGATCCGGTCGCCGCGTAGGAGAGCGCTCTTCATGCCGTCGAAGAGCGCATTGACCGCTTCACTCGCCTTGGGCTTCGGAAGATTGGTGGCCTTCATCACCCGCTCGACCAGATCCGATTTGATCATCCACTCCTCCTTCCCCGAGCACGGGGACTGAAAACTTACCTGGAAGCTCAACCTCTGTCAAGGGTTACACAAAAAAGAAGCCTCCCGCGATCATTGCGGGAGGCTGTTGAATCGTTCGTTTGTTCAGGCGAACTCAGAAGGGTACGTCGTCTGCGTCGTCCGGGAAGCTCTGCGCGACCGCGCCGTAATCCTCGCGCTGCGCATCGCCCCCGCCGCTGCCCCCTCCGCGTCCGCCCAGCAACTCCATCTCACGAATGTGGACCTCGGTGCGGTACTTCGTCACGCCGTCCACCTCGTACTTGCGGGTGCGGAGCTGGCCTTCGATATACAGCTGCTTGCCCTTTGTCACAAAGCGTTCGACGACGTCGACGAGCCCGTCCCACGCCACGAGGTTGTGCCACTCGGTGCGGGGGTTTCCGTTCTCGTCCTTGAAACGGCGGTCGGACGTGGCGAGCGAAAAGGTGGCGAGACGCGTTCCACTGGGGAGCGTCTTGATCTCCGGATCCTGGCCGACGTTGCCCAGCAGGATGGCTTTGTTGATTCCCATGATGTGCTCCTTCTCAGCGTGGAAAGGACAACGGGAGAATAGCACAGTGGCGGGGCCCTGGGGGCCCCGAATTCGGAATTCGGAATTCGGAATTCGGAAACACCTTCGGTAACGCCCAGCGTTCGGCGGAGGTGCCTGGGATCCTCTCGGGAAGCGTGTCGATACATGGTGGTGCGGCGGACGCGCCACAGGATCGTCATGCCGCAGCCACCAGTTCGCGCATGCGTTGGTGGTACCTTTGCGGTCGTGAGTCAGGAGCAGCGCGTCGTTCACCACGCTTCCCGGATGGCGGTGGTGACCCTTATTTGCAGGATCACCGGGTACTTGAGAGACAAGGCCCTGTTTTCGGTGATTGGTGCGGGCGACCTCTATGACATGTATCGGACAGCCAATCGCATTCCCAACGCCTTTCGCGGTCTCTTCGCGGAGGGAACGCTTCACGCCGCCTTCGTTCCGACCCTGGCACAGCTGACCGGAAAGGAGGGCAACAGGCGGGAGGCGTTGGAGCTCTTCCGCGGTCTGCTCGCCGTACTGCTGCTGGTGGTCGGGGCGGTCGTCGCCGCCGGAATTCTTCTCTCGCCGTGGTTGGTGCGCCTCTATGCCGAGGGCTTCGCAGCCACGCCGGGCAAGCTCGAGACCACCGTCGTCATGAATCGGATCATGTTCCCATACCTCCTCCTGATCTCCCTCGCAGCCCTCCTACAGGCGGTTCTCAACAGCCACGAGCGCTTTCTGCTCTCGGCGGCAACCCCGATGTTCTACAACCTCACGATCGCAGCCACCGTGTGGCTCGTACTGCCGCGTTTCAGCAATCCCGCGCCGGTGCTCTCGGTTGCGGTCTTGGTCGGCGGATTCCTGCAGTTTGCGGTGCAGGCGCCGGCGGTGCGCCGCCTCGGCTTCTCGCTGAGACCACTGTGGAGCGGGTTTCGTAGTCCACAGGTACGATCCGTGCTGCTCCTGATGCTGCCCGGCATTCCGGTTCTCGGAATCAACCAGCTCAACCAGTTGATCTCCAACCGTTTCGCCTCGTATATCGACGCCGGGGTCAGCTACACCTACGGCGCCTACCGGGTGACCGAGCTCGTTTTCGGGGCCGTCGTCGTGCAGCTGACGACGGTTCTTTTACCCCTGTTGTCGCGTGAGTTGCGTGAGGCGCCGGAACGGGCGCCGCGGACCCTCCTCGGCACGGTGACTGTGGTCAGCTTCGTTACCCTGCCGGCGGCCGCGACCATGGCGGTCCTGGCGACGCCCATCATCGGTCTCCTCTTCGGCGGCGGCCGCTTCGACCTCCAGGACGTGAGTATGACCGGAGCGACCCTCAGCGCCTATGCGTTCTCGCTCATCGGGACGGGGCACGTCAAGGTGATGGCGAGCGCATTCTTCGCGCAGAAGAACACCCGGACGCCGATGTGGGGGAGTCTGGTGGCGCTGATCATCTTCACCGCAGCCTGCGCGGGACTGGTCGGCCCCTATGGCACCGTCGGTCTCGGTTGGGCCAACACTATCGCGATGACGTGCTTCGCGATCTTTCTCACCGTGCTTTATGGGCGGTGTTACGGCCTTGGCGACGCTCACCTCGGTGACACCCTGGCGGCCGTCGGCCGGCAGTTGGCGGCATCCGGCGTGATGGCGGCGGGTCTGATTCAGACGCGATCATGGCTGGCTGGAATCGGCCATACGTCGTTCGACGGCGCAATTCGCCTGGCAGTCGTGTTGATTCCGGCGGGGTTGGCGTACGTCGGGCTGGTGACCTTGTTCGGCGGGCGCGAGCTGTCGCTCCTGCTGTCGACCTTCAAGCGCGGGGACACGTCATGAAAATGGTGATCCAACGCGTGTCTCGCGCCGAGGTGCGGGTGGATGGCGAAACCGTGGGCCGCATCGGCGTCGGGCTGGTGGCTCTCGTGGGTCTGGAACGTGGCGACGGAGAGGAGCAACTCGAGCGTGCGGCCCGCCGCCTTTCGACCCTACGGATCTTCTCGGACGATGACGGCCGTATGAATCGCGGTCTCGACGAGGTCGGGGGCGCGGTGCTTGCCATTTCCCAGTTCACCCTGATCGGTTCGATCCGCAAGGGGCGGCGGCCGAGCTTCGACCACGCCATGGCGAGCGATCAGGCGGCGCCGCTTTTTGATCATTTTCTCGATCTTCTGCGCGCCGAGGGTGTTGATGTCGAGACCGGAGTTTTCGGCGCCCTGATGGACGTAGAACTGGTCAACGACGGACCGGTCACCCTCATCTGGGAAGACCACCACAATTCTTAGTTCTCAATTCTCAATTCTTAATTCTTAATTGCGGACAGCGGTCGGAGAGATCGCGCAGGCGATGGAAATTCAAAATTGAGAATTGAGAATTAAGAATTGTCGATGTTGGCTTCTTGCCACACGAGCCAGAAGTCCTCGGCCTCCTCGAGGTGGTCGAGAGTGGCGAGGAATTGGTTGTCGGTATTCAGGGCCGTGCGGTAACCTTCGTCGAGCCCGAGCGTTGCGTTGAGGACTTCGACCTGAATTCCCAGGGACACGTCAGAGACATCCTGCGGCGTGCTCTTGAGCTCCTCGATCTGCTCCTCCGACAGAACCTCGTTATCGCCCAACCAGGCCCAGAACCGGTCCAACACCTTCTCGTCGACGACGAAGGCGCGACCCGCGGCGGCCTGCTCATCCTCGGGGACGTTCCCGAGGAGTTCGACACCAAAACGGAAGAACGCCGAGTTCCCATAGAGGCGGGCGAGGTTTTCCGACAGCGTCCTGGAGCTGAGAACAATGTCAGGCGTTATGCCGCCGCCGCCGAGGACAGTTCGTCCGGCGTCGGTTTCGTAAATATCCTCACCGTTTGACCCGCTGTTGCCGTTGCGGTGGGTGATGTAGTCGATGAAGGAATGGTAGTCGCGCTGGATCGATCGGCCGGAAGGCGTGTAATAGCGCGCGGTGGTCAGCGCGAGGCCGGTGTCGCGCACGGTGAAGACTGTCTGCACCAGACCCTTGCCCCATGTCACGTCCCCCAGGACAAGACCGCGATCGTGGTCCTGGATCGCTCCGGCGACGATCTCCGATGCCGACGCCGAGCCCTCGTTGACGAGGATCAGCAACGGCCCTTCAAACGGCTCGTCGCGGCCGGGCGCCACCAGGGTGGTGTGGCTCGACGGGGTCCGTCCACGGGTCGTGACGATCAGGTCACCCTTTGCGAGGAAGGCGTCCGAAACGCCGATGGCGGCGTCCAACGACCCGCCGGGGTTGTTTCGGAGGTCGAAGATCAGGCTCTTCATCCCTTCCGACTCGAGGCGGTCGATGGCCTCGTGGACCTCGCGCGCGCTCGACGAAGTGAACTCGGAGAGGCGGATGTATCCGACCTCGGGCCGGACCATGAACGCATAGCGCACCGTGGTTTGCGGGATGCGGGTTCGTTCAATTTCGACGGTGAACGGTTCGGAGAGCCCCGGCCGGTCGATTGTCAGCTCCACCGTCGTGCCCTCGGGACCGCGAACGATGTCGACAACGTCGTCGAGGTTCATGTCCTCGGTGGTCTGGCCCTCGACGGCCGAGATGATGTCGCCCGTTCGCAGACCCTTGGCCGCGGCCGGGGTGCCGGCCATCGGCGCAATCACCGTGATCTTGCCGTTGCGGCGGGAGATGATGATGCCGACGCCGAAGAACGAACCCTCTTGGCGCGATCGCATCTTGTGGAAGGTGCGGGGATCGAGGTAGTTCGAATGCGGGTCGAGGACCTCGAGCATACCGGAGATGCCGTCGTACACGATGTCGGCGGGGTCTTGCTCGGTCGGCAGCCACTCGAGAAGCAGGTTGACCACCTTTGAGGCGCGGACCATGAGTTCGGTTTCTTCTTCGGGCACCGAGCGCTCGCCGAAGAGGGCGCCGGCGGTGGCGCCGCTGAGAAGCACGACGAGGGCGATGACGATCGGGTTGAATCTGTGTATTTTCTGGTTCATCGAAATCCCATCGGTGTCGGCCCGTCTGGAGGCGGGCGCGCACCCAAGTGTAACCCGCCCCGAGGTACGAATACTCCCGGGCGGAGGTTTTCAACCGAGCTGTTGGGCGGGAGTCGCCCGCCGACCGAGGTTGCTTCACACCGGCAAGTGTCTTCCAGCGTGAACCCCCCGATTCTCTGAAATTCCATTGCCCGGGAGTGCCCCCCTGACGATGTTTGGGCCAGAAGCCTCTTCTCGCAGGGATTCCCGTGCTCCCAAAATCGTCAGGGACGGCACGTCCGTTCAGCATTCGTGACAGCGCCACGCCAACCGGGGCTTCCCGGCCGGGGATTGGGGCTGCGGGACGTCAAATCCGAAATCCGAAATCCGAATTCCGAACTCCCGCGGTTATACTGTGGCCGGGAGGCTTCGTGTTCGGAACCCTGGGCATGCCCGAGTTGATCCTGATCTTCGTCGTCGCGTTGTTGCTCTTCGGGCCGCGCAAGATGCCGCAGATCGGGCGTTCCATCGGCCGCGCGATGGGGGAGTTCCGGCGCGCCTCGAACGAGTTCAAGCGCACCATCGAAGACGAAGTCTCGGCGGATGAGATCCGTGAGGTGGAAGCGGACCTCAAGGATATCAAGAAGACGATCACGGATCCCGCCGGCATCTCCGATCTCAAGACCTCGATCAAGGAGTCGCTCGATCCGTCGCCCGATTCGCCGGACGACGGCGAGTCGACTGATCCGTCGTGACCTCGGCCGAACCGGAGCCGGTCGAGACGCCCGAGGAGGAGCTCGACGAAAGCCTCCCGCGGATGACGTTGCTCGATCATCTCGACGAGCTGCGCCGGCGGATTCTTTACAGCGTCATTGCGATTTTCGTTGCCTTTCTCGGCAGCTGGTACTTCGCGCCGATGATCTTCCATTGGCTGGAGCGCCCGTTCCTTGCCGCCGTGCCGGAGGGTGAGCAACTCGCGTTCACCGATCTGCCGGGTCCGTTCATGCTCTACATCAAGGTGGCGCTGCTGACCGCTATTTTCGTGTCGGCGCCGGTGTTGCTGACCCAGCTCTGGCTCTTCCTGAGCCCGGGATTGTACAAGCGTGAGAGAAGACTATTTCTGCCCTTCATCTTCTTTACCACTCTCTTTTTCTTAGCCGGCGGGTACTTCGGGTACCTGGTCGCCTTCCCGATGGTGGTGAAGTTTCTCCTCGGCGTCGGCGAGGGCTTCAAGCAGGTAGTCACCATCAGCGCCTACTTCTCGATGATGTCAAAGATCCTCCTCGGGCTCGGGCTGGTCTTCGAAATGCCGATGCTGATCTTCTTCCTCGCGCGTCTCGGCATCGTCACCGCGGGTCAACTCGTGCGCTGGTTCCGGTGGGCGGTGCTGCTAATCTTCGTCGTTGCGGCGGTGATCACTCCAACCCCCGATATCGCCACTCAGACCGTGTTTGCCGTGCCCATGATTCTGCTCTACCTGCTCGGGATCGGGGTGGCGGCGATATTTGGCAAGAAGCGGGATGCCGAGGACGAATAATAAAGGGGGAGGAGATGGAAAACTGGGAAACGGGCTGGGAGATCGAGTTCCCCGCCGCGACAGTCGAAGAGCTTATGGTGGCGCTGGTGGTCCGCGATCTTGTCCACGGTTCATCCTTCGATGTTGAAGCGGTTGAGGATGGCGCCGAGCTTGCGCTCGACTTCCTTGCCGGCGATGAGTTCGACGGTGAGACCTATCGACTACTGCTGTCCGCAGAAATCGGCGGCAGTGACGACCGCAAGCTGGTCCAGGCCTTCACCGAGCAAATGCTCGAGGAACTGGTGGCCGAGGCCGAGGAGCTGACCGCACAGCACGAGGATCTTGACGCGAGACCCGCCGGCGAGGTCGTCTATGCGACGGTTCCGGAGGATGAGGAACGGTGGGACCTCGTGATCCCCGACTGGCTCGCCCCGGACGGCGCCGAGGTGCCGTTCGGCTTTCGCGCGTTCGAGGTCGCCGGTGGCAAGCCGTGGCCGGATGACGGTGTGCTCGACGCGCACGGTCGGGTGATCGTCGTGCCGTTTGCCGACACCATCCATCTCTTCGGCATTCCGGCGCCCGACGGCTGGGGCGAGGAGGAGGAAGGGCTCCCAGTGCATCCGGGTGGGTGAGTTATGAGTTTTGAGTTATGAGTTCCCGCCGTCCTCCCCGTTTCCCAACGCGCTACCCGAGAGTTGCACGCTGATCCGCGGCGAATCTGGATGCCAGGCACCTCCGGTGAACGTGGACCGTTTCCTGACGCGTTTCCGAAATTCGAAATTCGAAATTCGAAATTCAAGTCTGCCGTATCCTCTTGTTCTCCCAAGGAAACGCATGTATACTCCCCGCCCCGTGAGCAGGTTCCAACCGCTCTCGATTCCCCTGGGAGGCAACTGAGATGGACCTCATCCGCGAAGTGACGCAGGAGTACCTGAAGAGCGACATACCGGAGTTTCGTCCGGGCGACAACGTCAAGGTCCACGTACGCCTCAAAGAGGGCGAGAAGGAGCGCATCCAGATCTTCGAGGGCCTGGTCATCGCGCGCAAGCACGGCGGCGTTTCCGAGACCTTTACCGTCCGCAAGATTTCGTCCGGGATCGGTGTCGAGCGAACTTTTCCTCTCCACACACCGTCGATCGCAAAGATCGAGGTTTCCCGCCGGGGCCGCGTACGGCGGGCAAAGCTCTATTACATCCGCAACCTGCGCGGCAAAGCGGCGCGCATCAAGGAACGCGACCGCGCTCGCTGATGTGTCTGGACGGTCGGTGACCGGCACGCCGGTTCAATCGGCTCACGGGCCGCGGCAGCGAGGTGGAGCGTCCCTCGGATCCAAAGACCGCGATATCCTCCGCGATGCTGAGGCCATTATTGGCGTCGACGAGGTGGGTCGCGGCGCCCTCGCAGGCCCCGTGGTCGTGTGTGCTGCCTGCTTTGCCGCGATCCCCGATGACCCGGGCATTCGCGATTCCAAGCAGCTGACCGGGCAGCGGCGGGACGAGGCGGCCTCCCGATTACGTGCGAGCGGCGCGCGATGGGCTGTGTGCGAGGTCTGGGTCGAGCTCATCGACCACCTCAATATCCTCGAGGCGACGCGTCTGGCGATGCGGGCGGCGGCGGCGGTTCTGGCGACCCCGGCGGCGGTGGTTGTCACCGATCACGTGGATCCGGGCGATCTCGGATGTCGGGTTCTTTCGCCGAAACGGGCGGATTGCGAGTACTTCAGCGTGGCTGCCGCGTCAATTCTCGCCAAGGTCCATCGCGATCGGGTCATGGTCGATCTCGGGACCGACCAGCCGCAGTGGGGTTGGCAGCAGAACAAGGGATACGGAACGACTTCCCACCGGTTGGCGCTCCAGACTCACGGCCCCGGAGCCCTGCACAGGCGGAGCTTTCGATGGTCGCCTGTGTTACCATGAGATTTGGGATCAGGACAGATTCAGTCCAGACTGTTCAGGGGGGCTGCGTTCAAGGCGTACCGCCCGTTGATCTATAGGAAAAAGGGAGTCTGAGGGTTCATGGCCGTCAAGCGGGATAAGGTTCTGAAGGATGCTGAGAAGCTTGTTCAGAAGGGGAAGCTCGAGCAGGCTATCAAAGAGTACGAGAAGATCCTCAAGAAATTTCCCGACGACACCACTACCATCAACCGCGTAGGGGACCTGTACGGCCGAATTGGCCAGCTCCAGCCCGCGATCAAGCTCTACGAGGACATCGCCGAACACTTCACCAGGGACGGATTCACAACCAAGGCCATCGCCATTCTCAAGAAGATCCAACGTCTGGATCCCCAGCGGCTCGACATCTTCGAGCGACTGGCAACGCTCTATTTCGATCAGGGCCTCATGGTGGAGGCCAAGAGGGAGTACCAGATTCTCGCCGACTGGTACGTCAAGAATGGTGACCTCGAGAACGCCATCAAATCTCACGAAAAGCTGGTCGACCTCGATCCCAATAACCACGTGTCCTCGTTGCGGCTGGCCGACCTCCTGCTGCGTCGCAACGATTCCGCAGCAGCGATCAAGGTCTACTCGCGCCTTGGCGGCATACTGCTGAAGGCGGGGAAGCTGGACGAGGCGGAAAGCCTCTATCGCCGCGTGATTGAGAAGGATCCTCCGGATGGCGAGTTCCTGATTCCTGCGTGCGCGGCGTTCCTCGACGCCGGACGAGCTTCGGTGGTTCTCGAGTTCTTGAATTTCGGGGTCGAACGGTCGCCGGGCTCGACCGAATTGAAGGCTCTTCTCGTGCGTACACTCTCGGGTATGGGTGAGAACGCCAAGGCCATGGAGATTGCTAACGAGGTGCTCGAGGCTGAACCCGACAACGCCTCAATGAGATCCCTTGTCGGCGGCGCCATGGTGTCCGCCGGAGACGCTGCCGAGGCTGTGGAGATGCTGGTACCGGCGGTCGAGGCGATGCTCGAAAAGAGTGATTTCAAAGGGGCGCAGACGGCGCTCAAGGATCTGTTGAAGGAAATGCCCGAGGACCAGCGGGTGCTGAGGCTGGCGGTCCGCGCCTACGGCCCGTCCGGAGAGGAGGAAACCCTCTTCACCCTCAGAGCCGCGCTTGCCGAGAGCTTATTCCAGGCGGGCGACGAGGATGCTGCCAAACGGTTGTACATCCAGCTGTTGGAGACTGAGCCGGAGAACGAGCAGTTCCGGCAGCGGTTGGCGGTGCTCGACGGTATTGATGTCGGTGAGGCGGCGGAGACCGCCGCTGTTGTGGAGGACATGGACGAGATCGTGATCGACGTCGACGAGGAGATGGAGATCGACGAGGTCAAATTTGCGACGCCTGAGCCGCCGGTGGAGGAGGCGCCTGTTCCACCGACCCAGCCCGAGGACGTACCTGCCGACAAGACTTTCGATCTCGAGGAACGGTTGGCCGAGGCCAGCGTCTTCGCGAAGTACGGACTCGTCGAGAAGGCGATCAGCCACCTCGAGGACGTGGTGCTCTTCGGTCCCGAAGAGATGGAGCCGCGCCGGCGTCTGGCCCTCCTCTACATCGAACGTGGTGATCGTGAAAAGGCCGTTGGCGTGGCGCAACCGATCGTCGAGCACCATCGGGCCGAGGGAACGATGGATGAGATCTCCGACCTGCTGGACACCATTCCAGAGCTCGGCGAAGCAGCGGCGGTGTCGGTGGCTGCGCCGGCGCCGGACATGCAGGAAGCTCCCCCCGAAGAGACGCCCGCGTTCGAGCAGCCGGTCTCTGCCGAGTTCGTAGAAGAGGAAAGCGACCTGATCGAGGTGATCGATGTCGAGGGCGATCTCGCGACGCCGCCGCCTGTTGAAGAGCAGGAGCCGGCGGTGGAGGAGGTCGCCGTTGAGTTTTCGGCCGGCGCGGTGGCGGCCGAGGAGGCGCCGGTCGTCGCCGATGAGGTCGTCGCTGATGAAATGTTCGAGAGCGTGGCCGAGGCGCCGTCGGAACCGCTACCAACTCCGGCGCCTACTCCTCCGCCCGTGGAAGAGGAATTGACCGACGAGCTTGTCGAGATCAGCGACAGCTTCGTCGGACCTTCGATGGGCGATCTTGATCAGATCGACTTCTTTCTCGATCAGGAGCTCTATGAGGACGCCGCGCGGGTCCTGGCCAAGCTCGAGGAGGATCACGGGGAGGATCCGGAGGTTCTCAGCCGCAGGCTCAAGCTGAAGGAGGTGGGTGTCCTTCTCGAGGCGGTAGAGGTCGCCGAGGAGGGTTCCGAAGAGCTCTTCGCCGACGAGGAGCAGTACATCGATCTCGCCAAAGAGCTGGAAGCGGAGCTCGCAGCCGAGGAGGCCATGGTCGAGGAGGCCACCGGCCGCGGCAAGGGCGAGGCGATTCTCGAGGAGGTCTTCCGGGAGTTCCAGAAGGGTGTGGCCGAGCAGCTCTCGGAAGAGGACTCCGACACCCACTTCAACCTCGGGATCGCCTATCGCGAAATGGGGTTGCTGCCGGAAGCGATCCGCGAGTTCCAGGTGGCGTCCAGGGATGCGGCGTTCTTTGTCGAGAGCTGCTCGATCATTGGGATCTGCTATCAGGAGCAGGGGATGTGGTCGGAGGCCGCAGCGTGGTGCCAAAAGGCGTTGGTTGCCCCGAACATCACCGAACACGCCCGCATCGGTCTTCGATACGACCTCGCCTTGGCTTGTGAAGCGACGGGAGACGCCGACCAGGCGCTCGAAATTTTCGAGGAGATCATGGCGGCAGACCCCGGCTATCGTGACGTCTCGGAACGCCTGCAGAACCTCAGCCAGCAAAGCCAGGCGAATTGAGCCCGCCCAGTTCTCAGTTTTGAGTTTTTAGTTTTGAGTTTCGGGCGCTCATTCCAGCTTCGTCCTCCGGGCTCCATTGAAGCATTGGCGGGCATCCTGGGAACCTTACGATCCACATAGGGTTCTCTATTCCCATCCTACGCTCCCGGGTTTTCCGGGAGGGCGGGCGGGAACTAAAAACTCAAAACTAAAAACTCAAAACTGCGAGCGTCACCGCGAGCGGGTGACTCCAATTCGGGGGCAGAGATTCTCGAGCGGGCAATCGGTGCAGCGAGGTGAGGTCGGGTGGCAGCGATTCTGTCCGAAGGTCACCAGCAGGTCGTTGATGGGAACCCACAGATCGCGTGGCAACACCTCCATCAGGGCGCGCTCGGTTTTTTCCGGCGTCTTCGTCGACACCATCCCGAGCCGGTTGGAGATGCGGTGAACATGGGTGTCGACGCAGATCGCGGGAATGCCGAAACCGAGCCCGAGCACCAGATTGGCGGTCTTGCGTCCGACCCCGGGCATAGCCAGGAGATCAGCCTCGGACGCGGGTACCTCTTCATCGAAATCGTCGCGAATGATCCTGCCGATTTCCTTGAGCTGCGTGGCTTTGGTGTTGTAAAAGCCGGCCGGGTAAATGGCGCGGGCGATCCGCTCCTCCTCGAGCTCCGCCAGACGGTCGGGGGTGGGAGCGACCTCGAAGAGCCGCCGGCTGGCCTCGGCCGTGACCTCGTCCTTGGTGCGAAGGGAGATCACGCAGGCGACCAGGAGCCGGAACGGCGACCGCGACGTCTCCTGTTCCGCGACCAGAGTCGTGACCCTGCACGAGCGGCGGAAATCCTCGAGCCGCCGCACCAGCTCACGAACCCGGGGTTCGTTCCAGCGCGTGGTCATCGGTCGGCCCCCGGCCTCGACAGCATCACGAGCGCGCACGCGCCGGCGGCGGCGCCCAGGAGACCGGGTTCCCAGCGCACTGCCAGGACGCCCGTCGTCCGCGCCCATTCGGCGCTCAGCTGAACAAGCGGCCCGATGGCCAGCGCCGCCACCGCTCCACGACGGGCGGCGCCTCTCCACGACAGACCGAGGACCATCACCGGCAACAGGGCTGCGGTGAAGGTTCCCCAGCCGAGTACGCCGAGCAGGGCCACCGGCCGGTTCGAGAGGAGGGCGAGGGCGGCGGCGGCGATGCCGGCGCCAAGAGTTGCGACCCGCGCCGCCCCGAGACCTGGCCCGGGTTCTCGGCCTAGCGCTTGCGGGAGATCCCGGGTCACTGCCGCGGCGACCAGGTTGAGAAGGGTGGCGGCGGTCGACATCACGGCCGCGATCACCGCGGCCGCGGCGATGATGATGAATGCCCGAGAACCCGTGCTCGCCAACAGGGCGGGTGCGAGCTGGTCGGGGCTGCTGATTGTCAGCTCGCCGCGGAGCCACAGCGCGGTTCCCCCAAGACCGACGCCGACCCACACCGTGAGCACCGCGAGGAGGGCGCCGGTCATCACCGCCGGCAGCCAGCGCAGGCTCTCCCGATCGCGCAGCAAGAGGAATTTCTGCAGATAGTGAGGCTGCGCGCAGGTGCCAAGAGCAAAGAGCAGGAACAGCCCGATGGAGGCGGTTGGCCCGGGTCCCCCCCACGGATCGAGGAGTTCAGGTCGAAGCTCGGCGATGGTCGCGATCGCCTGGCGGGGTCCGCCCGCCCGAACGAGCGCAAAGACCGCGAGGGCGACGGCGGCGGTCGCCATGACGACGCCCTGGGCGGCCTCGGCGAGGATTCCCGTGCGCATCCCCCCGGCGGCGGAGTACAACACCGTCGCCGCAACGGCTGCCCCGGCCACCAGCCAACCCGGAACGCCGAGCAGCACCTCGCCGGCGACCGCGGCGCCCTTGACCTGGACCGCCAGGGTGGCGACGGCGCCCACCAATACAGCGAGCGCAGTCAGTCCTCGCGGCCATCCTTCGCCGAAGCGTGCCGCCACCAGGTCCGGAACCGTCAGGCAGTCGTGGCGCCGGGCCAGTGACACCACCCGCTCACCCACAGCCCAGCACTGGAGGGCGCCGGTGAGGGGCGCCGAAAAGACGATCCACAGGCTGGCGGCGCCGACCGCGGCGAAGTAGCCGGGTCCGCCCACGAACACGAAGGCCGAGAGACCGGCCGCGGTGCCGCCGATCCCCGCAAGCATCGGTCCGACGGTCCTCGAGGCGGTGAAAAACGCGGTTGCGGACCTGGTGTTGCGCCAACCCCAGAAGGCGAAGGCCACGAGCGCGGCAGCGAACAGAATCCAGAGGGTCACCGGGGGTCTCGATTCGTGGGGAAGGTCAGCGCGTAAACGATTGGTACGAGCAGCGCGAGCAGCGCCATGACCCCGAGCAGGAGAACAAGACCGGTCGCGCCGCCGGTTTCATTCCCCAGGAGGAATAGAAGAACGGCGAGGATAGTGATGAAGATTGCAGACAGCGCCGCCGGCAGACGGCGGTCGGGAGCCCGGCCGCGAACCGCGCCGACGCACGCCGAAGCGATGCACAATACCGCGACGACCGCTGCCATCGTCGGCAGATCGTAAGCGGAGGCGGCGATCCACCCGGCAATTAGCAACAGGATCGAGATCGGCACGAGACGGCGCATCGCACGATCATGGTGGCTCGGGCCCTCGCGGTCAACCCAGCCTGTTCCCATCCGGAAACTCCGGTGGGGACGGCGTAGTTCCCGATGCGAAAACGAGCGATTTTCGTGCAAGGTCCAGGAGATCAAGGATTTGCGCGGAGGCGTACTCCTGTACGCCGCACAAGGAAATCCGAAG
>Ga0209013_10000460_pt1 | contig 35984 bp, 31 predicted proteins | sample Cruoilmetagenom2_FD_187291 | JGI IMG/M metagenome (GOLD analysis project Ga0209013, IMG submission 187291) | Oil polluted marine microbial communities from Coal Oil Point, Santa Barbara, California, USA - Sample 2 (SPAdes) (version 2) | ecosystem: Environmental > Aquatic > Marine > Oil seeps ...
GCCTATGAAAGCCTGGGGGATAACATACCCATCGTCAGGGCACTGCCCAATCCGCCCAGCCAGGTCGGCATGGGTATTGCGGCACTGGCCTTTAATCCATACATAAAGGACGAACAAAAAAACGATATCTTCGAGTTTTTCGCCTCACTGGGGGAATGTGTTGTTCTCAGGGAAGAGAACATCAATGCAGTGACTGCCTTGAGCAGTCCGGCGTCAACCTACCTGTTTTTTGAATCGCTGATCGACGCCGGCGTCAAGGTGGGTATCGACCGCGATATGTCAACGAAAATCGTCTACCAAACCATCGTGGGAGCCATGGAAGTCTGGAATCAGCGACAGGCCTCACCGCAAGACTTGTTAACCGAAGCAAGTACACCGGGAGGAATTTCCGTAGAAAGCATTTCGACATTAGAGCAATATGCGTTTAAAGCTGCACTGAGTGAAGCAATTAGCAATGCCGCTTTGAAAGCCCGGAATTTAGGTGACGCAGTTTAGAAATAGTTGTAACTACCCCGATCCCATTGATCAGGGACTGCCCCGATGAAACTTGGAATTGACCGTCTGCTGGAAGAACCTGGGCTGCGTAAACCATTGCGGAATGATGGGTTACGAAACTCCCAACATCGACCGTCTCGCCCGAGAAGCGCTTCGTTCAGAAGCCGAAGAAATTAACTACAAAGCACAGCACATAAGGATTCCCAATGACCCAAATGGTCTATTAGTCGTCGAGTACTATATTGATCGCAAGACCGGGGCTTTTTCACATTTTGAAATTGTGCCTCGTGATCGATCCAGGCCTGCGGGAGCCACGCGGGGAGTTCGAACTCTCGCCATCAATATGCGTGTGCCACGGGAATTTAAGGGGTACGATAAACTTGGCTATCGAAAATTCATTCGGTCACTGAAGGAGTATATCTTTGGTAATCCTTCTGCTCGAATCAGCAAGGAACGAGCAGAAAAATTTTTCAGTGACCCTAGAAATTTTGCTGAATGATCGCCTAGAAATAGCCTCAAGACCATAAACCCCGAAATCGGTTAGGCGACAGTTCTGTGTAAACCACGGTGTGCTGAATGCTTTTGTGTCCCAAACAGGTAATTTTGATTATTATTTTAATCAGTCACTTGCGGTGTTTGCCCAATATAATTGTGTCCATAAACAACCGTTGCTTGTTAGTGGCCGTTAATCGGTCACAAACCTGACACGTGGGAATAAATGACCTTTCCCCCTCAGCGGACACACGCCCATTACGACCGTGTGTCTGGTCGGTTGGACTATAATTACTTTGTTTCAGGCATACGTCGAGAGAGAGACCTCAATATATGCAGTGCTAGGGGTGGCCGTCTCCTGGCCGGTGTATCGGTATCTCTCACGTACTCGCGACCGCCGGCAATCATCTATCAAGACCAACGGCGGTTGAACGCAGAGCAATCAGGAGATTCAGAAAATGGCAAATCATCTCAGTCGTCGCGATCTGATGCGTGGCATGCTTGCCGGTGCTGTCAGCCTCGCATTCACGCCGGTTGCTTCGGTGCAACTCGGGCCGCCGCCGGGCGTGATCACGCTTCGCTACAACGAAAACCCCTATGGTCCCAGCCCCGGTGCCCTGAAAGCTGCAGCGGAAGCCGCTGCCCTGGGCGCTTATTACCCGGGGGCAATCGAGACCGATCTTCTCAGAGTGATTGCCCGCCGGAACGGGCTCAGACTCGAGAACATGGTCCTTTCGTCCGGATCGAACGAGGCCCTGCAGGCAGCGCTCGTGGCATGGGGTAAGAAAGGCAGAATACTGCTTCCCGAACTGACTTATTCAGATCATTTGGACTACGCGCAGCGCATGGGTGTCGAATTGGTGCGGGTACCGCTCAGGAAAGATATGTCGATCGACCTCGAGACGATTGCGGCGGCCGTGGACGATTCGATCAGCCTTGTTTACGTCTGCAACCCAAATAATCCGACCGGCATGACTCTAGACGGCGGCATGCTCCGCGATTTCTGCCGGTTGATCGGCAACAGAGCGGTCGTTCTGGTCGATGAAGCCTACATCGAGCTGACGGATAAACCCGAATATACCTCAGTGGTCGACCTCGTTTCCGAGGAACAGAATGTCGTTGTCATGCGAACATTCTCGAAAATATTCGGCATGGCGGGATTACGCGTTGGCTATGGCATGGCACGACCCGATCTCGCCCAAACGATCGCAGGCCACGTGATGGCCTGGCCGAACGGTGTCGGTCTTGCGGCGGCCCTGGCCAGCTATACTGACGAAGAATTCATCAACCTCTCCAGGGCGAAGATTTTCGAGGGGCGAGAGATGGTCAACGAGACATTCCGAAAGAATGGCATCGAGCCGCTACCATCTCAGACCAATTTCGTCTACGCGGACATTGGACGATGCGCAACTGAATTTCGACAACTGATGGCAGCGCGACACATACTTGTCCGCGGCAGCTTCGAGCACTACCCGAACTACTTGCGCGTCAGCATGGGAAAGCTCGAGGAACTTGAAGTGTTCGGTCGCGCCTTTAATGAACTCTACCAAGCATCAGCATAAACGGTTGTCCGGCTTGGCGGGATTCTAGCCTGAAAAAGCGAACACTTCAGAAAATCCCCATGCTTTGAGTCTTTGGTGCCGGAGTAAATGGGGTCGGATACACTTTTTTGAAAAGATGGTGGGCCGTGAAGGAATCGAACCTTCGACCATCGGATTAAAAGTCCGGTATTCGGAGAAAATCTACTTCAACACAAACTACATATTCCTTCGATACTCCCCACCCACGTCATAGAGTGAATGCGACATTGACCCAAGTGAACAGGTTTTCGCAGCCTCCATCAAGGCCTCAAAAGTGTTTTTCCGCTCCCGCGCCACCTGCTGCAGATGCGCCAACCGCGGCTCCCCTTCTTGCCGGTGTGCCAAACGGAAATTTTCTACATTCGTCACCTGCTGATCTTTCTCAAACTCCGTCGAGCGCATCAGTTCGATCGCGCCGACTTCGCCATGCCCGCCATCCGGCGGCAGGAAGGTATTCACGCCAACAATCGGAAGTGTTCCATCATGCTTGAGGTTCTCGTAGTACAGGCTCTCATCCTGGATCTTGCTCCTCTGGTACATGGTATCCATCGCGCCAAGCACGCCGCCGCGCTCTGAAATCCGCTCAAATTCCTGGTAAACGGCCTCTTCGACCAGGTCGGTCAACTCATCCACGATGAAACTGCCCTGCCAGGGATTTTCGCAGAAATTTAAACCTAATTCTTTGTTAATAATCATTTGGATAGCGACAGCTCTTCGTACAGATTCTTGAGTTGGGGTTGTAATCGCCTCATCGTAGGCATTGGTGTGCAGACTGTTGCAATTATCGAACAAGGCGTACAGCGCCTGCAGCGTGGTGCGGATGTCATTAAATTGAATTTCCTGCGCATGCAGGCTCCTGCCACTCGTCTGAATGTGGTACTTCAGCATCTGGCTACGGCGGTTAGCGCCATAACGCTCGCTCATGGCCCTCGCCCAGATTCGCCGCGCAACGCGGCCTATGGCCGTATATTCCGGATCCATGCCGTTGCTGAAAAAGAAGCTCAGATTGGGCACAAACTCGTCAATGTTCATGCCTCTTGCGAGGTAGTACTCGACGATCGTGAAGCCGTTGCTAAGCGTAAAGGCCAGCTGGCTGATCGGGTTCGCGCCGGCTTCAGCGATGTGGTAGCCGGAGATCGAAACACTGTAGAAATTGCGCACGCCATGATCGACGAAGTACTGCTGGATGTCGCCCATCATGCGCATGGCAAACTCCGTGGAGAAAATGCAGGTGTTCTGAGCCTGGTCTTCTTTGAGAATGTCAGCCTGGACTGTGCCGCGCACTTTGGCCAGGGTTTCTGCCTTGATCTTCGCGTAGGTGTCGGCGTCGACCAGCATATCACCGGTGATGCCCAGCAGAGCCAATCCGAGGGCGGTGTTTCCCTCGGGGAGTTCTCCGTGGTAGTGGGGTTGCAGACGATTGGCGAAGTACGCCTGGATTTTCTTTTTTGCCTCTTCCCACTTTCCGTGCTTGTGCAGATGGAGTTCCACCTGCTGGTCGATGGCGGCGTTCATGAAGAAGGCCAGCATCATAGGTGCGGGGCCGTTGATGGTCATCGATACCGAGGTATTGGGGGCACACAGGTCGAAGCCTGAGTACAGTTTTTTTATGTCGTCCAGGGTTGCGATTGAGACACCGGAGTTGCCGACTTTGCCGTAAATGTCGGGGCGGGTGTGGGGGTCTTCGCCGTAGAGGGTTACCGAATCGAATGCGGTGCTGAGGCGCACGGCAGGCTGGCCATAGGCGAGGAGATGGAAGCGGCGGTTGGTGCGTTCCGGCGTGCCCTCACCTGCGAACATGCGGATGGGGTCCTCGCCGGTACGGCGATAAGGGAATACTCCGGCTGTGTAAGGATAATATCCAGGAAGATTTTCCCGCATCAGGAAGCTGAGCAACCCGCCCCAGTCGGCGTCCCCGGGCATACCGATTTTGGGGATTTGCAGTCGACTGAGGGATTTTTTGAAGTTGTTGCCCTTAATAACCCGGCCCCGGACCTCGTAAGAATACTGCTCTGTGCGCAGGCCGTGTTTTCGTTGGGGCCATTCCTTCAACAACTGCACTGCATCTGCTGACAGGGTTCTCATGGCATCGTTGTAGCGTTGGCGCAGGAGTATGAGAGTGCGGTCAGGCGGGCTTGAATCTGTGTTTGTTGCGAATGCAGAATCGCGTCCAGAGGACGCTCTTACAAGGTTTTCATCGGAATACAAGTCAAAACAGACCGGTAGTGCCGGATCTTCCAGCGCTTTTAAGGATTCGTAGTAATTCTGCGCACGGCTGGCTGCTTCGACCTGTACAGTGATATCTGCATTGATTGAGCGGCCCTTTTCGGCAATTTCAGCCAGGTAACGGGTCCGGTTGCCGGGAATCAGCACAGTAGCTTTGGGTTGTTTTACCGTGGTGTCGATATCCGGGGTCCAGTCCTCTGCGGGAAGTTCCAGTTTTTCACGCAGCAGGCGGCACAGGTTGGTGAACATCCAGGTGATGCCGGGGTCGTTGAACTGGCTCGCTATGGTTGGGTAGACCGGGATTTCGTCATCCGTGGCGTGGAAGGCGAGGTGATTGCGTTTCCATTGTTTGCGCACGTCGCGCAGCGCATCCTCGGCGGCACGTTTGTCGAATTTGTTCAGCACCACAAGCTCAGCATAGTCCAGCATGTCGATTTTCTCGAGCTGACTCTGAGCGCCAAAATCGCTGGTCATTACGTAGACCGGCAGGTCCACCAGGTCGACGATCTCGGAGTCGGACTGGCCAATGCCGGCGGTTTCCACGATCACCAGGTCGAAACCGGCGGATTTCAGGAAGGTGATGGCGTCCTGCAGGATGACCGAGGTGGACAGGTGCTGACGCCGGGTGGCCATGCTGCGCATGTACATGTTTTCATTGCGCAGCGCATTCATGCGGATGCGGTCGCCGAGCAGTGCTCCGCCCGTACGGCGCCTCGTTGGATCTACCGCCAGTACAGCGATTTTCATGTCCGGGAAACACTGCCCGAAGCGGTTGAGCAGTTCGTCGGTGACCGACGACTTGCCGGCGCCACCGGTGCCGGTTATGCCCACCACCGGGGCTTGCTTCTTCGCGCCCTGCCATTCGCGGCGTTTCAGGTTCAACTCGCCCTCTCCGAAAACCTCGTCTTCCAGCGCTGAAATAACGTTGGCGATAGTACGGGCGTTATTCAGCTCCAGCTGCCCCGGGTACTGCTTCGGGATGCGGGTTTGTGCGGTGCGCTGCACCACGTCCTCAATCATCTCGACCAGGCCCATTTTCATACCATCGTCCGGGTGATAGATGCGTTCGATGCCGTAGGCTTCCAGTTCCCTGATCTCGTCCAGTGTGATGGTGCCGCCACCGCCGCCGAATACGCGGATATGCCCTGCTCCACGCTCCCTGAGTTGATCCACCATGTACTTGAAGAACTCGTTGTGCCCGCCCTGATAGGAGGAGATTGCGATAGCGTCTGCATCTTCCTGGATCGCCGCTCGCACGATATCCAGAACGCTGCGGTTGTGCCCCAGGTGAATGACCTCGGCGCCCTGCGCCTGGATCAGGCGGCGCATGATATTGATCGCGGCATCATGCCCGTCGAACAATGAAGCTGCAGTTACGAAGCGCAGCGGCGTAGCCATTTCAGCAGTTTTTTGCGGTATCAGATCAGCGGGTCGGCTCATTCGGATTGCTTCCTTCAGGGTTATGCAAACAATCGACTGATCAATCATCCAGCCGAAGGAATCATTGTACATTGAGACGTGCGGAACCGGGGAATCCTCAACCTTCAAACAGGCGCACGAATAACATTTTAGCCAAATTTGCGAGCAGCCGATTTTCAATAAACGTGCGGCTTGCACCCTGTATTTAGCCAAATTTGCATATTAATGCTCACAGGCGTATGGTATAGATGAATTGAAGGGGTAAGCATAGGGAATTGCTTTCACACGCACGGGATGGCTGAATATCTCGCCACCCGACGAAGTGTGTCGGGATACGCGGTGGGGGGCATAACCGCCCCTCGCCGCACTTTATTTCCAGCGATCTTTTTACTCCCGCCCTCCAACGCCCCTTGCGATCCTCCATCGCATTTAAAAAGCCATCCGGTCGCGGAACTCATGCAATATGCGGGCAGGGAATATCCATCAAATTGCTGCATGAAGAGGGGAAGCTGATTGAACAGGACTCACGTCAATCAAAGCTCGATTCGTGATACTCCAGCATGGCAATTCAGATAAAATCAGTGTTGAATTCAAGACCGCTGGAGTAGTCATGGAACTCTTCAAAACCATCCATGAAACGGAACACGAGCAGATGGGCAAACCACATCGTTTCCCCGGCAGGGAACGGCAGGCCAATCATTGATTCAAAGAAAAAAAGGAACCATCATGACTGATATCGTAATTGTCAGCGCCAAGCGGACACCCATCGGATCTTTCCAGGGGCAATTCAGCCCGGTAAACACCAACGAACTAGGCGCCGCCGCCATCAGGGCTGCCGTGGAGCAGGCGGGAATTGAGGGCGCTGAAGTCAGCGAGGTCATCATGGGCTGCATCTTGCCGGCCGGACTCGGCCAGGCGCCGGCTCGCCAGGCCTCTCTCAAGGCAGGCCTTCCCGTATCGGTCGGCTGCATGACGATTAACAAAGTGTGCGGCTCCGGTCTCAAGGCCGTGATGCTGGGCCATGACGCCATTAAAGCCGGCAGTTCAGAAATCGTTGTCGCCGGGGGCATGGAGTCCATGAGCAATGCACCTTATATGCTTCCAAAAGCACGAGGCGGCATGCGTATGGGGCATGGCCAGGTCATCGATCACATGTTTTGGGATGCATTGCAAAGCCCCTACGATGAGCAAATGATGGGCGCGTTTGGAGAAATGTGCGCGGACAAATTCGAATTCACCCGTGAGCAACAGGATGCCTTCGCTACCGCTTCGATTGAACGTGCACAGCGCGCCATGGTGGACGGCTCTTTCATTGATGAAATTACGGCGGTCACGGTCACCAGCCGGCGGGGAGAGAGTGTCTTCGATCAGGATGAAGAGCCGCCGCGCTGCAATATCGAAAAGATTCCGAACCTCCGCCCGGCGTTCAGGAAAGGTGGCACCGTCACGGCTGCCAACTCGTCAAAGATTTCCGATGGCGCAGCCGCAACCATCCTGATGAGTGCTGATGAGGCAGAACGCCGGGGAATCGAACCCCTGGCTCGAATTGTCGCGCACGCCACGTTTGCCCATGAGCCGGAATGGTTCACAACGGCCCCTTCCACCGCCGTCGCCAGGGTGGTTGAAAAGGCAGGCTGGAACATGGACGATGTCGACCTGTTCGAAATCAATGAAGCCTTTGCCTCGGTTACCATGGCTGCCATGGCGGACATCAAGCTCAATCATGAAAAGGTCAATGTAAACGGTGGTGCCTGTGCACTTGGCCACCCAGTCGGTGCTTCAGGCGCCCGTATCCTGGTCACGCTGATTTACGCCCTGCGCCAGCGGGGTCTGCAACGCGGCGTAGCCTCCCTGTGCCTGGGTGGCGGCGAGGCCGTAGCGGTAGCAATTGAGCTTTAACCCCGCATATTGCACTTCAGATTTTATACTAGGGAGAAACACATGAAACTTAAGCAGGTAAAAGCCCTGATTACCGGGGGCGCCTCCGGCCTGGGGTTCGCAGTTGCGCGCCACCTCGTCACCAATGGGGCAAAGGTCGCCCTGCTGGACATCAACGACGAAGCTGGCGCTGCCGCAGCAGCGGAACTGGGTGATGATGCGCATTATTTCCATACCAACGTGTCTTCCGAAGAGGACGTTATCGCTTCCGTAAATCAAGCCGCCGAAAGCAACGGCGGGCTCAACGTGGCCGTCAACTGCGCAGGAATCATTGGCGCCGGCCGCGTACTCGGCCGCGAAGCACCTATGGAGCTGTCTTTATTCACCAATACGATCATGGTCAATCTCGTCGGCAGTTTCAACGTAGCCAAGGCCGCGGCGGACCTGATGCAGCACAATGAGGCCGGTGAAGACGGCGAGCGCGGAGTAATCATCAGCACCGCTTCCGTCGCGGCTTATGAAGGCCAGGTCGGGCAAGCCGCGTATTCAGCCTCCAAAGGTGGCATAGTTGGCATGACCCTGCCAATGGCGCGCGAACTTTCGCGCTTCGGCATTCGTGTGATGACGATTGCGCCCGGTATTTTCTGGACACCGATGGTGGATGGTATGCCCGAACATATCCAGGAAGCCCTGTCTGCTTCCATCCCTTTCCCCTCCCGTCTCGGCAAGCCGGAAGAGTTTGCAGACATGGCAGCTGGTATCATAGAGAATTCATACTTGAACGGCACCACCATCCGGCTGGATGGCGCGGTCAGACTGGCCCCCAGGTAAGGGGTGCAAATAGAACAAGGAGCAACAAATGGAGACTTTTGCCGAAGTCCGGAACCACATTCTTGAATCGCACAAGCTCAGGATCGATGAGCCCTTCATCATCAGTTTCGAATTCCGGATTGGTGACGGGGGAAGACGCCAGAGTATTTTTATTGCCGAACTGAAAACGGGCGATGGCCGCAGGGTTCTGCGGGTCGAAACACCGGTGGTGCCGCTTGCGGACCTGTCAGCAGAAAAATGTCTGCGTATGAACCTGACCTTGCGAGTTGGTTATCTCGCGGTCGGGGATCTCGACGGCGTGCCTTATATCAAGATGTGTGAAAACCTGCCCTACGCTTTTCTCGGCGACGAGGAACTGGATTACACCATCAAACACGTTGCGCAACTGGCTGACCAGATGGAACAGATACTGGAGCCGGAAGGCGACTTTGCATAATCAAATTCAGGGCAAAGTTTAGGAGAGAAACATGGAAGCCATTACTAATTTTTTCAAAAACGCGGACCTGCTGCCGATGTTGTCAGACTGGGCCATCAAGCTGGTCCTGGCGCTGGCTATTTACGTTATTGGTAAATGGATCGTAAAGAAAATCACAAACACCATTAAAAAGCTGATGGATACACGGGAAGTCGACCCGACTCTGACCCAATTTCTCGCCAATATCATCTATGCGGTGTTGCTGATCGCTGTGATCCTGGCCGCACTGGACACACTGGACGTTCCCATCACTTCACTTTTCGCAATCGTCGGCGCCGCCGGCCTGGCCGTCGGCCTGGCATTGAAAGATTCGCTGGGCAATTTTGCTTCTGGTGTGATGCTGATTATGTTCCGGCCGTTCGGCAAGGGTGATTTCGTTGAAGTGGCGGGTGTATCAGGCTCAGTGGATGAAATCCGGATTTTCAGCACGATCCTCAACACACCGGATAACAAACAGGTCATCATTCCCAACGCCCAGGTCGCAGCTGACACGATCACGAATTATTCAGCGAAGGAAACACGCCGCGTGGACATGGTTTTTGGTGTTGGTTACGACGATGATTTGAAACTGGCCCGGGAAGTACTGACGCGAGTGGTCAACAATCACCCGAAGGTTTTGGATGAGCCGGCAGTGAGTGTTTTCGTTAAGGAACTTGGAGCAAGCAGCGTGGACTTCGCCGTTCGCCCCTGGGTGAAAACCGCTGATTACTGGACCGTCTGGGGCGATGTCATGGAGCAGGCCAAGGTCGAGCTCGAAGCGGCCGGTCTCAATATTCCGTACCCGCAAACAGATGTGCACCTGCACCAGGTATCCTGAAGGAAATTTATGAAATCTAGAGCAGCAGTTGCCTGGGAAGCGGGCAAACCATTGGAAATTGAAGTAGTCGATGTGCAAGGCCCCAAAGAACGCGAGGTGCTGGTCCGCGTCGTGGCCACCGGCGTTTGCCACACGGATGCATTTACGCTGACCGGTGAAGATCCGGAAGGCATCTTTCCTTCAATACTTGGTCATGAAGGTGGCGCCATCGTCGAAGAAGTCGGCGCTGGCGTCACCAGCGTGCAAGCCGGCGATCACGTAATACCCCTGTACACACCTGAATGTGGTGAGTGCAGTTATTGCAAATCCGGCAAGACCAACCTGTGCCAGGCCATCCGCGCCACCCAGGGACAGGGCCTGATGCCGGACGGCAGCAGCCGGTTTTCAAAAGACGGTCAGACGATTTATCACTACATGGGCACCTCGACCTTTTCTGAGTACACCGTGCTGCCGGAAATCTCGATTGCGAAGGTCAGCAAGGAAGCGCCGCTGGACAAAGTCTGCCTGCTGGGTTGCGGCATTACCACCGGTATTGGCGCGGTGTTGAATACGGCCAGGGCGGAACCGGGTTCCACCATTGTCGTGTTCGGGCTTGGCGGCATTGGGCTCAGCGTGGTCCAGGGCGCCGTGATGTCAGGCGCCGGGCGGATTGTGTGTGTCGATATCAACCAGGACAAATTCGAAATGGCCCGAATGCTGGGCGCCACCGATTTCGTCAATCCGAAAGATTACGACCAGCCGGTCCAGGATGTGATCGTCGACCTGACGGACGGCGGCGCTGACTATTCTTTCGAATGCATCGGTAACACTGAAGTGATGCGCTCAGCACTCGAGTGCTGCCACAAAGGCTGGGGTGAATCCGTGATCATCGGTGTGGCTGGCGCCGGACAGGAAATCAGCACCCGTCCCTTCCAACTGGTGACCGGAAGGGTTTGGAGAGGCACTGCATTTGGAGGCGTACGCGGCCGCACTGAACTACCGGGCTACGTGGAAAAATACATGGCCGGCGAAATCAATATCGACGACATGGTCACCCATACCATGGGCCTGGAAGACATCAACCAGGCATTCGATCTGATGCACAGCGGCGAGAGCATCCGTTCCGTGGTCATTTACTGATCCACGGAGTATTACGAATGAAGATGGAAACAGTTTCCACCAGCACTACTTTTGGCGGTGAATATCTGAGGATAAAACACCGATCAAAATCCTGCGCCTGCGACATGATCTTCGGGATATACCTTCCGCCACAGGCAAAAACTCAGCCGGTGCCGGGGCTTTACTGGCTTTCCGGCCTGACCTGTACGGACGAGAATTTCATGATCAAGTCCGGTGCGCTGCGCGTGGCTGCCGAACTCGGCCTCGCCATCGTATGCCCGGACACCAGTCCGCGTGGTACCGATTTCCCCGGCGAGCACGACGACTACGATTTTGGGTCAGGCGCCGGTTTCTATGTCAATGCTACCCAGGAACCGTGGTCAGCCAATTACCATATGTACGATTATGTGACGCAGGAACTGCCTGACCTTGTCCAGGAGAATCTTCCGGTCAATGATCAATACGGAATCAGCGGCCACTCGATGGGGGGGCACGGGGCCCTGGTGTGCTATCTCAGGAATCCTGGCAAGTACAAGTCGGTGTCCGCTTTCGCCCCGATATGCCACCCCTCAGAGTCTGCCTGGGGCCAGAAAGCCTTCAGCGCCTATCTGGGTGAAGACCGTAACGATTGGGTTCAGTATGATGCAGCGCTGCTCATTGGCGATGCCGAAGAAAAATTACCCCTGCTGATCGACCAGGGCACCGGTGATGAATACCTGACCGATCAGCTGAAACCCGGGGCCCTCGAACAGGCCTGCATCGCAAACCATTACCCTCTAAATCTCCGCATGCAGGAAGCTTACGACCACAGCTTTTACTTCATCGCAACTTTCATCGAAGACCACCTGCGCCACCACGCAGAAACCTTACTGTAAGAGGTCGCTTGCGGCCGATTTGTTAACAGCCTGTCGACCGCAAGCGGCCTTTTACAATTGCGCCAACCAATTCCGGACCCTCATCCCTATGCCCGTTGAATACCCCACGGACCGACTGCTGATCTGCCCCTGCGCATCAATGACGAAATAGGTAGGAAACCCCCGGATGCCCCAATCCGAAGCCGTCATCCTGGTGCCCATCAGAACCGGCAAAGTAACCCCGGTATCTTCGATAAAGGCCTGCACCTCATCCGCATCGCTGTAATCCAGCGCGACCACCGTTCCCCAGGCAACACGGCCTTCCGCGACCAGTTCATCCAGGTTGCCAATGCTGCGCCGGCAATAAAAACACCAGGGTGCAAAAAAGTACACAATGCCTGTTTCGCCCTGGGACACGGCAGTGCGGATTCCCGAGCCACCCAGCAGCGCGAGCACGGTTTCCGGCACCGGCTCATTTACTGGTAAATTCCTGGTCTGCCAGGCATGGACAGCGAGAAAGACGCTCATAATGAGGAAGGCGTCGAAGGCCAGCGACAACCAGAAGTGTGAGCGGAAGCGCTGCCATGCCGCCTTGAATTGACTCACAGGGGGTCTCCCCACAACAATTGATCCAGTGCCCCCTGGTAACCAAAACGCTCCAGGTCGATTTTTCCGTTCAGGAACACCACGCCTTCGAGTTCCAGCAATTCTTTCTGGCGCTGATGGCCGGGACTGTCTTTCGGGATCGAAATCTTCCCCTGGGCGTTGATCACCCGGTGCCAGGGTAATTTCATATTGCGGGGCGCCCGGCGCATGGCCAGGCTGACCCTGCGAGCGGCACGGCTCATGCCGGCCAGTCGAGCTACTTCTCCATAGGTCAGCACGTGGCCGCGAGGAATACCTTTGACCACGTGCCACACGGCTTTTACCCAGTTATCGAAGTCGGATGATTTGGCAAAAGGGCCTTGCGTATTTCTGTTCATGCAACCGGCTATTCTTTGGATAAAAGTGTATTCTTACATTTTATCTTACGCGAGAATCCAGCGACATGACTGTGCATGCTGATACCCGGCTGAAAAGGTTGCCCGAACGTGGCAGCAAGGACTTTGACCTCGCCTGTTCCATTATCGACGAAGCCCGTATTTGCCACGTCGGAATCACGCTGGACGAGCAGCCCTACGTGATCCCGATGGCGCTGGGCCGTGACGGCAGTGACTTGCTGCTGCACGGTTCTGTGGTCAGCCGCCTGGTGAATAACCTGGCCGAAGGACTGCCGTGTTGTGTCACGGTGACCCACCTCGATGGCCTGGTGCTGGCCCGGTCCGCTTTCCATTCATCGATGAATTACCGTTCAGTGATGGTTTTCGGCAAAGCAAAACTGGTCGCTAACCCTGAAGTAAAACGAAAAGGACTCGATGCCCTGGTGGAACACCTTGTGCCGGGCAGACTAACTGAACTTAGGGAGTCAACGCGCAAGGAGTTGAACGCGACCTCTCTGCTTTCCCTGCCAATTGAAACATTCAGCATCAAGACCCGGAGCGGGCCACCCAATGACGCCGCGAGTGACCTGTCCGCCCCGGTCTGGGCCGGAGTCATTCCGCTGGAACTCAAATCCGGAAAGCCGCTGGATGCACCGGACATGCAAGAGAAACACCCTCTCCCTGATTATCTGAATTAGGGTCTGACCGCAGCCTATTCGATGCACCCCATGCCCATATGCGGTAAGCTGAAGAACCTGTACGACGAAACTCTGAATTGATCAGAGCCCGGTGACCGGCAGACCCATGTCGTTGTTCAATGAACTGAAACGCCGCAACGTCCTGCGCGTAGGAACTGCCTACATCGTGGCATCCTGGCTGGTCATCCAGGTAGTCGAAACCATCTTCCCCGCCTTTGGCTTCGGTGATGCCGCTATTCGTATTGTCGTCATTGTTGTAGCCATCGCTTTCATTCCAGCCCTGGTCTTCTCCTGGGTGTTCGAACTCACGCCTGAGGGACTAAAGAAAGAGATCGATGTTGACCGTGAACAATCACTCACCCCGCTCACAGGCAAGCGACTGGATCGCTTCATCATGGTGCTTTTGGCCTTTGCCCTGGGTTATTTCGCTTTCGACAAGTTCGTGCTTGACCCGGCTCGGGATGATCTTATTATCGAAACAGCCCGCCAGGAAGGCCGTACCGAAGCTCTGGAAAAATCCTGGAGCGAGCGGTCCATCGCGGTACTGCCTTTTGCCAACCGCAGCGCCCTGGAAGAAGACGTGTTTTTCGTCGACGGCGTGCATGATGACCTGTTGACCCTTTTATCCAAGCTCGGAGATTTGAAGGTCATATCCCGGACGTCTGTGGAGAAGTTCCGTGGGACAGGCCTGAGCATACCGGAAGTAGCCGCCCAACTCGGCGTCGCCACCATCCTGGAGGGCGCCGTTCAGCGTGCCGGCGGCCAGGTCCGCGTCAACGTCCAGTTGATTGATGCCGGGACTGACGGCCACCTGTGGGCGGAAACCTACGACCGTGAACTGACGGCTCAGAACATTTTCGCCATTCAAAGCGATATTGCACGTGCGATTGCAGGGGCCCTGCAGGCGGTCTTGTCAACCGAAGAGGAATCCAGGGTGGCCGCCGTGCCGACCTCCAACTTTGCCGCCTACGAGGAATATCTCCGCGGCCGCCAGATATTGGTTTCAAGAACAATACCGGATATCCGGACAGCGGCTGAACATTTCCATAAGTCCATTGAGCTGGACGCGGGCTACGCCATGGCCTATGTGGGGCTGGCTGATGCCTACTTCCTGCTGAGATATTACGGCGATATGTCGGTAGCCGAGACAAATCCACTGTTGGAAAGTGCGGTGAGTTCCGCCCTGGAGCTCGATCCTGAATTGGGCGAGGCTCACACTGCCTACGCGGCCATGCTGGAAAACAAGGGCCGGTTGTATGAAGCCGTTGCCGCCTATGAACAGGCGATCGAACTGGCGCCGGGTTATGCCACGTCCTACCACTGGCTGGCTGAACTCTGGAGAGGCAGACTTAGGGATCCTGACCCCGCATTGCCCCTGATCATGCAAGCGCTAAAACTCGATCCTCTGTCACCAGTCATCAATATAACGGTGGCGGAAACGCTGCGGGATCTCGGGCGCCGCAACGAGGCGCTGGCGCAGATTGATCATGCCATCGAAGTTGCTCCCACCTATCCATCGGCTTACATTATTAAAGCGTATACCCTGGCCGGGTCGTTCGGTAAACTGGCTCAAGCCTTGCGGCTTTTTGACTACGCCACTGAACTCGACCCGCAATCGCTCATTGCCTGTAACGGGATTGCCCGGGTATTTTCACATCTGGGTGATGAGGCGAGGGCTATCGGCAAAATTAAACGATGCCTGGAGTCGGGCCCCGGATTTTTACAGGGGCACTCCACCGCAGCGGTAATCTACCAGGTTTCCGGTGAAACGGAGCTAGCGCTGCAGCACGCGCGGCGGGCAAATGCAATCAGCCCGGGGAGGTCATTGGTCTCCCTGCGCGTACTGCGGGATGCGGACCTCAATGATGGACAGGCCGCTGATGCCAGGGCACGCTACGAAGACATTTTTCCGGGTTTTGCAGGCCAGCAAACACTTGAGGTGACCAGAAAAAATTATCGCGCGGCAATTGATTATGCATACCTGCTCTACAAGGCAGAAGAAAACGACAGGTTGCGGCAAATATTGCTGCCTGTGCTGGATTACCTGCCTGAAATTGGCCGACTGGGTGTCGGGGGTATGAACATCGATGATGTCCGGGCTCTGGCCATGCTGGGTGAAGCCGATAAAGCTCTCGAAACACTGGCAGCAGCAGTCACCGAAGGCTGGCGCTGGAACTGGCGCCTGTTCCTGAACTCACCCTCGCTGGATTCGATCAGGGACGACCCGCGCTTCATCGCCCAAAAAGAAATTCTCGAGGCGGATATGGCCGCCCAGTTGGATTCGTACCGGGCCAGCGAGGTAGACCAGGAATAATCAGGACCGGAGTAACAACTGAAGTATGCAGACCCTGATTCGGTCTTCCGGCTTTGGTCAATCTCATATCTGTGATCGATGATAGATGCGTATCTCCGGAATGATCGTATTCACATCCTGCTTGATGCAAAAAAGTACTGCTTTGGAGACTTGTCCTGAGTCCAGCCAGTCCACGTCCTGATCAGCCATCTCTGATTCTTCGGCCATGGGTGTCCAGATCATGCCGGGCATTATTGCCGAAGTGCGTATTTTCGTCTCCTTCAAATCCTTTGCCACTGATTCTGCAAATCCTGTAATACCGAATTTGGAAGCACAGTACGCCGAACTTCCCTTCTCTCCATTTTTACCTGAACCAGAAGAAATGAAAATAATTACTCCTTCATTGCGTTCCAGCATTCCCTGCTTAAGCACCTCTCTTGTGCAAAGATACTGACCTCTCAGATTCACCGACTGAATCTCGTCCCAGACACTTGCTGTTGTTTCATAGACCGGGGCTATGCGGCGAATACCTGCGTTGTTGATCAAAATGTCGATTTGGCCCCATTTCGAAAAAACTTGCTGCACCATCTCCTCGACCTGCTTCTCTACCCCTACATCTGCCGTAACCGCCAGCGTCTCAACCTGGTACTGGTCAGCAATCCGGCCCATTTCATGGTTAAGAAGATCGGTACGAATATCGGTCCCGCAAACGTTTACTCCTTCCCTCGCCAAATCTTCCGCTACCACCAGGCCGATTCCCCGCGCAGCCCCTGTAATCAAACCGACATTTCCCGTTAAATTGGTATCCATCACTTGGCCACTCACTTATGAAAGCGAAGAGTATACAAGGCCGGATGAAAGATCTTGCACTCGCACCTGGCTATCAGGATTCTATGAGAACGCCATGCCAGAAGGCGACACGGCCGCGGATTTCGCTGGCTGCCGGTTTTGGATCGGCGTAGTACCAAACCGCATTCAGATTGGTCTCACCGTCAACCTCCAGGCTGTAGTAATTGGCTGTGCCCTTCCAGGGGCAAAACGTGGTGGTGTCGCTTTCTCGCAGAAACTCACGCCGCAGTGACTCTTCCGGAAAATAGTGGTTGCCCTCGACAACCACGGTGTCGTCCGATTCGGCAATGACCTGCTTGTTCCAGGTTGCTTTCATGGATGCAATCAATCCTCTTCAATGAAACTCATTTTCACCGTGCCAGACACCGGATTTTTATATTTTATGGCAACCATTCTGCCACAGTGCTGGCCTGAAACCCTGTTCCCACATTAAGACGCGGCTTGCGGAAGAGGAATAAGCACCTATTTTCTATACAACAAGCCCTCCACCGCCAATTGATCATCCATCTGCTCTCCAAGCCACAACGTTTTCGTGGTCTCGGGCGTGATGTGGGTGCCTGATTAGCCAGATGATTTCATTGGGCCTCTCGGAAATCTTTTGCAGTCATCATCTATGGTTAACCATTTTACTTGGCTATCAGCGTAAATATGGCGAGTCGGCTTAACCAAATTGGGGTCATCGAGCGAAGCAATTGTCAGAGTCATGTATTCAGGATGTTTGATATCGCGAAAGCTGAGGGTTGAGCCACACTCCGCACAAAATCCACGCCGAACACTCTCCGACGATTCATATTCAAATGGTTTGCCGGCCGTCCAGGTTAATTGTTCTGTGCGAAAGTCCATCCAGCTGACAACCACGGCTCCAGCACTCTTATGACACATACGGCAATGGCAGTATTCCGCGGCGAAAGGGGAGCCTGAAATACTATATCTTACGGCTCCACAAAGGCAGCCGCCTTCCATTCTTGCTTCAACATTCATATTACACCTGTGGCGAATAACGATTTAGTTAAGCAGCGCGAACTTAAACGCCCCGCTATCTGATGTGTGTTTCTTCACTCAAACACACTTAATCAACGATCAAAAGCCTGGGAAACGAAAAACCCAACATCTTTATTTTCTATGTCTGCATCATTCACGATTTTAAATGCCTTCTGAATTTTTCCTGTTAATTCACTGCAATAAACAATCAGCCACCCTTGCCGGCGCCTCCAGCTGCGGGTAGTGGCCAATATCATCCAAAGTAAATAACTGTGCTGCAGGATTGGACTTGCAGAGCTTTTGGGCGATGGAATACACCGCGATAGGATCACGTTTTCCCCAGATCACTTTGAGTGGCACATCCAGACGGTGCAAAGGTCCGGTCCAGCGCTCACCCATGAGCTCGCGTTCTATCATGTACACAGCGGTTTTATGCAGGGTCCGGCGGCCCTCATTGTGCAGCATCAGGGACCATTGCGAATGGTAGTGGGTTTCGTCGAACTGTCGCGGCTGGGCGTAGACTCGCGGGTATTGCAGGCGGAACACCCGCCAGCTGCTAAAGCGTGCAGTCAATGCTCCCAATAGCGGTGTACGCAGCAATCGCTGGGTGAGCAGGGGCTGGTGCAAATCCATGTAGATGCCGCCGTTGAGCAAAGCCACTGACCTCGGTTCAAAGGGATAATCACCCTGCTCACGCCGGTAGAGCAATTCACAGGCGACACTGTTGCCCATGTCATGAGCCAGTAAGTCGAACTCCCTGATCTGCAGAAATTTCAACAACGCCTCCACGGCATCCAGCTGGCGCCACAGTGAATAATCCCTGTGTGGTGGTTTGGCTGACAGGCCAAAGCCGGGGAAATCAAACACCAGGACCCGGTATCTTTTTTCCAGGTGAGGAAGCAACAGGTTCCAGTCCCAACTGCTGGTCGGAAATCCATGGAAGCAGACCAGCCAGGGCAGATTGCTGCTGCGCTGGGCGCTGACGCGGTAGAATAATTCCACCTCATCCACCTGGGTAAAACGGCCACCTGCCATCCAGGATTGAACGGGAACGGTCAACTCATCCACGCGCCATTCCTGCCCGTTCAGCAGCCTCTTGTGAAGCTTTCAGAATACCTCGTAAGATATTGATTTCATTTTGATCTGGCCTAGCTCGATTGAACAATCTTCGCAGGCGCATCATCAGGCGCTTGGGTTGCTTTGGATTCAGGAAGCGGATGTCCAGCAGGGTCTGCTCCAGGTGTTCGAACAAGCCCTCCATCTGGCTGTCATCCACCGGCTCCCAGTCGGAAGGCGGTACAAACAGCCCGGCCCCGCCGATTGCCGCCACTCTCAATTCATAGCCGGTAATTTGAACCGCCTGCGCCAGGTTCAGGGATGAATAGGCGGGGTTGGAAGGAATATTGACCAGGTACTGGCAACGCTGCATCTCCTCGTTGGTCAGGCCATATCGTTCCCGACCAAAAAGAATGGCCACTTCCCGTGATTCGGATTCTTCCACGGCCTGCTCCGATGCTCGGCGAACATCCAGCATCGGCATGGGCAGGCTGCGTAAACGTGCACTGGTGCCCAGCACCAGCGAGCAACCGGCCAGGGCAGAATCCAGTGACTCGTGAACCCGGGCTGCTTGCAGCAGGTCGTCCGCCCCGGACGCCCTGGCCGTGGCATCGGCGTTGGGAAATATTTTTGGTGTGACCAGGTGAAGCGAGGAAAGCCCCATCACTTTCATGGCACGCGCCGCAGCGCCGATGTTGCCCGGATGCGTGGTATTGATCAGCACAATCCGGATGCGGGAGAGCCGTTTTTCAGGCGAACTTCGCTCCTGACCTGCCACAGCCTCGCTGCTTCTGGTATCCTGTGCCGCCCTTTCCTGTACAGATAATTTTTCAGCCATGACGCATCCTGTAGTAAATGTAGCGATCGAAGCCGCCCATGCGGCCGGCGAAATCATGCGCCGCCAACTCAAGCACGTGGACGCCATTCCCGTCGACTTAAAAGCACGCCACGATTACGTCTCTGACGTGGACCGGGCCTGCGAGGCAGAAATTGTACGGGAAATTAAACGCTTTCACCCTGATCATGCATTTTTATGCGAGGAAAGCGGCGCTTCGGGTGAGGGCGAAATCGTTTGGGTGATCGATCCACTGGACGGCACCAGCAACTACCTGCACGGTCTGCCCCACTTCGCCGTCTCCATCGCACAGCAGGTCAAGGGCCGCACCGAGCACGCCGTGATCTACGACCCGATGCGTGACGAATTATTCACCGCCAGTCGCGGTTCGGGCGCTTATCTCAACAACAGCCGCATGCGTGTTTCGGCTCGAAAGAGCCTGGAAAACGCCATCCTTGCGACCGCATTCCCCTTCAGAAACCGAGACAAATTGCAGGCCTACGGGCGTATTTTCCAGTCAGTATTTGCGCAAGTGGAAGATTTCCGCCGTGCCGGCACCGCCAGTCTCGATCTGGCCTGGGTGGCGGCCGGGCGCATGGACGGTTTTTTCGAAATCGGACTCAAACCCTGGGATGTCGCCGCGGGTGCGTTGCTGGTCCGCGAAGCCGGCGGAGTGGTGCTGGATTTTGATGGCAACGACGGCGTCGAAGACGCCGGCACCATCATTGCTGCGCCCTACAAGATCATGACGCTTTTACGGCAACTGATCGCTGCGAAGTGGAACCCCAAGCAGGCGGGCTAGGGTCGATTGTCAGCGACAGCTCCCTCTTTTTCAACTTGCAGCAGATCGAACTTGCTGACACCCAACTGAAGCAGCACGGTGCTCGCTACAAAGATGGAGGAATAAGTACCCACCAGAACACCCACGATCAGCGTAAACGCGAAAGAGTGGATGATTTCCCCACCCACAATGAACAGCGCGAACAGCACCAGCAGAGTGGTCATAGATGTCATCACGGTACGTGACAAGGTTTCGTTGACCGATGTATTAACGACCTCGATCGGTGACCTCTTTCGCAAACGCGGGAAATTCTCCCGAATGCGGTCGAACAGGACAATGGTGTCGTTCAGAGAGTAACCGATCACGGCCAACAGGGCCGCTACAACCGTCAGATCGAATTCCATCTGCACAGCAGACAGGATGCCCATAGTGATCACGACATCGTGGATCAGGGCTGCAACCGCGCCCACGGAAAAGCGCCACTGGAAGCGGAACATCACAAAAAGGAAGATGCCAATCATGGCGTAAACCACGGCCAGGATTCCCTGCTCCGCGAGTTCATCCCCTACCTGGGGGCCCACGAACTCGACGCGGCGCATGACAACATCACCTTCGACCCCTGCCTGGAGAGCTTCCAGAACAATCGTTGATAGTTCAGCATCACTTTCTTCTTCGTTCCTGGGCGGGATGCGCACCACTATGTCCGAGGCGGTGCCAAAGGTCTGCACTATGGCATCATCCAGCCCGGCATCATCCAGGTTGTCTCTGACATCAGAAATCAGGGGCGCCGAAGGATAACTGACTTCGATCAACATGCCGCCGGTGAAATCCAAGCCAAAATTCAGCCCGCGGGTCGTTAGTGAAACAATGCTGAGCACCATCAGGACGGCGGATATGATAAACGCCATCTTGCGGCGGCTCATGAAGTCGATGCTTGTTTTTCTGTTCAGAATTCTCATGACTTCACCTCAAATAGCCAATTTACTGACGCGTTTTTTGCCGCCGTAAACCAGGTTAACCACGGCTCTCGTACCCATGATCGCGGTGAACATGGATGTCACGATACCCAGTGAGAGCGTGACCGCGAAGCCCTTGATCGGCCCGGTGCCGAACAGGAACAGTACGAACGCCGCGATCAGGGTCGTGATGTTGGCGTCTGCAATGGTTGAAAACGCCTTGTCATAACCGGCACGAATACTGGCCTGGGGCGTGTTGCCATTGCGCAGTTCTTCCCGGATGCGTTCAAAAATCAGAACGTTGGCATCTACTGCCATACCTACCGTCAACACGATACCGGCAATACCCGGCATGGTGAGCGTAGCTCCAAGCATCGACAACAGGGAAATCAGCAGTACCATGTTGGCGAACAGCGCCAGGTCGGCGATCAGACCGAACACACGATAGTAAATCGCCATGAAAAACAGCACCAGGACAAAGCCGATCATTACCGACTTGAAGCCCTGTGCGACGTTATCTGCCCCCAGGCTGGGGCCAACCGTTCGCTCCTCGACGATTTCCATCGGTGCAGCCAGTGCCCCCGCCCTCAACAACAGGGCCAGTTGGCTGGCTTCATTCATGGAATCGAGCCCCGTGGTCTGGAATCGCTTGCCAAAGGGCTCGCGAACCACCGCCACGCTAATGACCTCTTCGGTCTTGCGCCCGCCGGGTTTCTGCTCAATGTAGACGACAGCCATGCGATTGCCCACGTTGTCGCGGGTAAACTCCAGCATGCGTTTGGCGCCTACGCCGTTCAGCGTAACGCTGACCTGGGGCTGGCCGGTTTGCTGGTCAAATCCACTGGAGGCGCCGATCAACTGGTCGCCGGACACGATCAAACGTTTCTTCAACAGGACCGGTTCTCCCGTTCTGCGGTTGTAGAGACGTGATTCCGGGGGAACCCTGCCCGTCTGGGCGGCGGTGAAGGCATCGTTCGCCTCATCCACCGCACGGTATTCAAGCGTAGCCGTGGCGCCAATGATCTTTTTCGCCTGCACGGTATCCTGCACGCCCGGTAACTGCACCACGACACGTTCGGCACCCTGCTGCTGGATCACTGGTTCGGCGACACCTATTTCGTTGACCCGGTTGCGCAGCGTGGTGATGTTCTGCTTCAGTGCCGTCTGCTGTAACTCGAGCAGTTGTTGTTCCCTGACCTTCACCGACAGGCCAAAATGCTCACCCGCTTCTAACTCGGTGACATCCAGCCCCTGCAAGCTCTGATCCTTGCGCATGATGTTTAAGGTACGGTCACGGTCTTCTGCGGTGCGCAACATCGTAAGGATACCGGAGCCTTCGCGGCGCACCGAAACATAACGAATATTCTCAGACCTCAGCGCAGTGCGAATATCATCCACAACGCGATCGAGCATCTGGCTCCTGGCGGTATCCATATCGACCTGCATCAGGAAGTGCACACCACCCTGCAGGTCAAGGCCCAGGGTCATTGGCTTGCCACCCATGGCACGCAACCAGCCGGGTGTTGAGTGCGCGAGGTTCAGCGCGACGACATATTGCTCACCCAGCGCCTCATTAAGAACGTCAGCGGCCAGCAACTGCTCCTCGGTGGAATTGAAGCGGTACAACAGGCGATTTCCCTGCTGTTCCCAGTCCTTGAACTTGATGTTCTCAACAATTAGCGCGTCATTGATGTTGGCTTCCAGATCCAACGGGATATCGAAACCGCGCGCGGAAGTAATCTGCAATGCCGGATCTTCACCAAACAGGTTTGGCAGGGCATAGAAAGTGCCTATGACCAGGATCGTGACGATAAGCAGATATTTCCAGGCAGGATATTGATTCATTATTCAGTGGCCTTGATGGTGCCTTTTGGCATCACACTGGCAATGGCGTGCTTTTGTACTTTGATTTGCACGTTATCAGCAAATTCAACAGTCACAAATGACTCATCCACTCGGGTGATCCGACCGAGCAAACCGCCATTGGTCACCACTTCGGAGCCAGTGGAAAGCTGCGCGACCAGTTGTTTGTGCTCTTTGGCACGCTTCATCTGCGGTCGAATCAGCAGAAAATAAAAGATGATGAATATGACAATCAGCGGCAAAAACGACATCAACCCACCCTGGGGTGATGCATCCTGAGCGTGTGCGCTGGCGATAAAGAAATCCAAGATTTCCATGAGAATCCTCGTATAAATACCGGTTTTTAATGATGCGGCGGATATGAGAGCCACTGACTGTTTTCCAATCAGGAAACCGCTCTACCGCTTTCGCAGCAGAGCATTATAAATCAAAGGCCTTAATCATCCTATTGATTTACGGATTTTCTTTTTGTAAGAGGCCGCTTGCGGCCGAATGTCAAACAATCTACAAAGTTTCGCGGAGATCCAGCATTCGGCCGCATGCGACCTCTTAGAGTATGCCTGTTGTTTGTTTATGTAAAAATTCGCTTACATATGAATCAAGAGAATTGTCGTCGATGGCGTCGCGCAATCCCTGCATCAGGCTCTGATAGAAACGGAGGTTGTGCATGGTCATCAGGCGGGCGCCCAAAATCTCATTGCAGCGATCAAGGTGTTTTATGTAAGCGCGGGAGTATTTCCGGCAAGCCGGACAATCACAATCGGGATCGATTGGACGGGTATCGCACTCATAGCGCGCATTGCGAATTTTCAGGACACCCCGGCAGGTAAAGAGATAGCCGTTGCGTGCGTTCCGGGTAGGCATGACACAGTCGAACATGTCAATACCGCGAATCACTCCGGCAATGATGTCCTGCGGTCGGCCAACACCCATCAGGTAGCGCGGGCGGCCCCCGGGCAGTTCCGGTAAGGTGAAGTCCAGCACCCGGTCACGTTCCTCATGTGGTTCGCCAACCGACAGGCCGCCAATCGCATAACCGTCAAAATCGAGTTCCACCAGTCCACGAGCAGAGCGAAGCCGCAGTGGTTCATACATTCCGCCCTGAACGATGCCGAAAAGAGCCGAAGGATTTCCCTGGTGTGCCTGCCTGGACCGCTCCGCCCATCGCAGCGAGCGTTCCATTGAAAGGGAGGCTTCTTGTTCGGTCGCCGGGTAAGGCGTGCATTCATCAAAAATCATGACGATATCGGAGTCCAGTGATTTCTGAACCGCCATGGATTCCTCAGGCCCCATGAAGATTTTCGAACCGTCGATCGGCGACGCGAAAGTGACACCTTCTTCCGTGATTTGACGACGTTCGGCCAGGCTCCAGACCTGGAATCCGCCTGAATCGGTCAGGATGGGGCCTGACCAGCGCATGAAGTCATGCAGGCCGCGGTGTTTTTCGATTACTTTCGTCCCCGGGCGCAGCATCAGGTGAAAGGTATTGCCAAGGATGATGTCAGCTCCAGTTTCCCTGACTTCCTCCGGTGTCATGGCCTTGACCGTTCCGTAGGTTCCCACCGGCATAAAAGCGGGGGTACGCACCGTACCCCGGTCGAAGGTCAGCAAACCTTTCCGTGCCTTGCCGGACGTCTTGTGGATTTCAAACTTCATCATGGTGGGGAAATAAGGGCTATACCTGCGCCGCCACCATGACACGCTTGTGGAAACGCAACTGTTCGTATGCACCTGCCGGCGGTTCAAGCACCGTCACGTCGGAGAAGCCGACTTTGTACAGAATCCAGATCAGTGCATCCAGGCTCGGCACCAGGCAAATACCGGTAATACTGGCTTCGGGTCCGTGGGTTTCCCCTGTTTCATCGATAATACCGAAACTGCCCTTCAGCGGCCGTACATACGCGTAACTGCCGTAGTCAACATAGCCGCTCATGCCCGGAACTATCTGGGTTTCGATCAAACACAGGTTCTTGCACAGCGCGCGGCATGTCCTCAGGGCTCCGATGGGATTTTCCAGGTGATAAAGCAGGCCCAGCATCAGTACCACATCGAACTGACCCAGTTGTTCCGGATCCAGTTCGTGAACATCACCCTGGCGGAACAAAAGATGCTCCAGGCCGTAGATGTCGCTGATCAACTGGCTGTCTTCCACGTGCGATTCGCGGGCATCGATGCCCAGCACGCTGGAAAATCCGGACCGGGCCATATTCACCGCAAACCAGCCCTGGTGCGAAGCCAGGTCAAGAGCCGTAAGACCTGCGCAGCCGTTGCCCAACCGTTCATCCAGGCAGGACTGCAACATCTGCCAGCGGGTATCGTGGATCGCCTTGATATCAACACCGTGATAGGTCGGCGTGGTGCTTCCGTCAGGCAGTTCATAAGAATAGAACCATTCCCTTGCGTGTGCCTGTTCGATCAATGTGGACATCAGAATCTCCGGGGAAAATGCGGGCGAATTATGGCATCTAACCCGTATGCAGCACCAGTCAGAGAACCAGCATTGCATCACCGTAGCTGAAAAAGCGATATTTTTCCTGCACTGCATGCCCATAGGCAGCACGGGTTTCCTCAATACCAGCCAGGGCGCAGACCAGCATCACCAGCGTCGACTCAGGCAGGTGAAAATTGGTGATCAGTCCGTCGATGACTTTAAATTCATAACCCGGATAGATGAAAATCCGGCTGTCCCCGCTGAACGGGCGCAATTCTCCATCCGCGGCAGCTGTCTCCAGGCTTCGAACCGCAGTTGTGCCCACGGCTATGATGCGTCCACCCTTGTTTTTTGTCTGCTCAATGGCCTCGCAAACGGCTTCAGATACCTCCAGGTATTCCGCGTGCATCCGGTGGTCCTCGATGTTATCGCTGCGAACCGGTTGAAATGTGCCGGCGCCAACATGCAGTGTGACGCAAACGCTGCCGACCCCCCGCAGGTCTATGTTATCCAGCAAGTCACGGTCAAAATGCAGTCCGGCGGTTGGTGCTGCGACAGCCCCGGGATTCCTGGCGTAGACCGTCTGGTACCGCTCCCGGTCCGCCGCTGTGTCTTCACGGGTGATGTATGGCGGCAGGGGCACATGGCCCAATCGCTGGAGCAGGTCAGCAAGTTTGCCATCCAGAAAACGGAGGTGGAAGAATGAACCCTCCCGGCCAATGACTTCCAGACGGGACCCGTCTTCCAGGAAAATTGTACTCCCTGAGTGGGGTGATTTACTGACCCTTAACTGGGCAAGGCAGTCCTTTGTAGTTAACAGCCGCTCCAGCATGATCTCCACTTTACCGCCGGAATCCTTGCGGCCATGGAGCCGGGCCGGAATGACCCGGGTGTCGTTGAAAACCAGCAGGTCATCCTCGCGCAGCAACGCAGGCAAATCCCGGAACAAACGATCGCAAAAACCACCGTCGCGCAAGGAGAGGTGTAATAGCCTGCTGTCCGAACGCCGCTCCAGCGGCTGCTGGGCGATCAAGCCGGCAGGCAGGTCAAAATTAAAATCTCTACGCTTCAAAACTACTCTGGCGCTATCGGGGCAACGCCTATTCGCATGTAATGGTATCGGTCAATTTAACAATCTGGTCGGTACGTTCCACCGAACCAGAAAGCGGCGGTGCAAACATATAATCCAGTGTCCAGCTGCCCTCGTTCTCACTGCTAAAGCTTCTTTCCAGTAACCCCGCGGGCTGCGATGTCACGGCGACCATTGAGCAAACCGCACAATACCCGCTGAACTGCAGCATTGGAATTTCCGGATTGGTGGGCGCCGGTTCGTCGATATCCTGCGCGAACAACCACCGGGGCATGCCGACAGCATCGAACAAGTAGTGAATCTGGGCCTGGGTCGCCGAATTCATGAGGATACTGGCGCCACCCAGGCCGTCGATACCCCGAAACCAGAGAGCGGTAAGGCTTGTCTTTGAGCCATCAATTTCCGGGCAAGTCAGGGCGCTGAGCGGAATCATGCGTTCGGTGCCTGATTCGCCATACAAGGTGAATGAGAACATTGCGTCGTTCTCAGCGAGCATGGTGACCGACACCTGGCCTACCGGGTCCATTTGCTGCCGGCTGCCGTCATTGGTTACGCGCAGCAGGTCCGCTGTCCAGATATTGCCGTCCACCGACGGATTACCGGCGATGAACCAGACCGGTTGGCCGTCTTCATCGTAGGTGTACCAGATCAAGGTCCGGCTGGACCCGCCGAGGTTATATTCATAGCCCTGCCCCAAACCGGGCCTGGAACCTGGTTCCCACAAGCCGGGATGAAGTGGGATGGGGGCGCCTGAAAATTCAACATCGGCACGGATGTCTATCGCAAATGGTATGCCGAGTTGATTGCTTAGCACCGCGTACCAACGACCGGCTTCAAGCATGCCACCACTGATCGTCAGTGATGGACCGTTGCCGTTGCTGCCTGTGGCGGAGGCCACTACGGGCGCATTTTCAGGCGCCGTGGCAAAAGGCGGATCAATCAGGCTATCATCGAAATCGAGCCTGGAAAGCTCAAGCTTCAAGTTGTTGCTTTGTGTGTCTGTAGCGCCTTTGGCCATCACCGTCAGGCTGCTCGCGCCGGGAGGTACGTCAATAAAGATCCGGTCGTGGACAGCGGCGGCATCCAGCGCCAGGCCGTGCATGGTTCCATCCATCAATGGGAAGGTCGCAGGTGCGGCAATACCGATCCGTTTGAAATGAACGGGAATGACGCCAATGTTGTCAGGCTGGTCACGGTTGGTGCCGAGGCCTGTGGCTCCCAGCCATTCCTCGCCAGGCAGTGCATTCACATTATCCCAACTCAGGCGGACCTTGAATGAGTCACCCTTTCCAATGATTCCCGGGCCGCTGGCTGCCAGGCTTGAATTCCCGGATGGCCCGATCACGGCGCTGATCAGCGTGGCCTCATCCCCCAGTAGACCGGAGCTGTCAAAGTTCTGGACCAGGACCCAGTAATCTCCGGCGGCCGGAGAAAGAATATCGCAATTTTCGATGTCCGCAATATCCACGCTTTCACAAAGAATTTCGGAATCTTCAGCAAAACCATTACCGTTTGAATCACGTCCTACGTATAGATCGATATCAAAGGCCGTTGACGAAGGCGTCCGGTTGTGGAACCACAAAGTGCCTTCCGGCACGGTAAACCACCGTGTCATTACGCCCAGGCTGCTATCGAAGGGATCGTCACTAGTGGGATCCTCAGTCAGGGTTTCCGTAAATTCGCCGGGCTTGACCAGGCCGCCCGCCGTGAACGTCGCATCCGGCATGTCGCTCAGTTGTCCAAGCTGGAAGTCTTCCCAATCCCCATCCTGGTCGCTGTTTATGTTCCAACGCAATGGCAGATCACCACCAAATGAGAAAACCGCCGCGGTCAGGTGCTGGTCCGGCAAACCTGCAGAAACCAGCCTGATCTCACCGAAAACCCAGTCGCCAATGGTTCCAGGGGTAAGAGTAATTTCAATTTCCAGGGTCTGTGAACCTCCATTGGAAAGAGAGAAGTTGGCCGGCATGATTTTCACCTGGGCCCCGGCCGGGAAGTTTTCAGCGCTTACGGTCCAGGTTCCGCCACCAACGTGATCTGTTACCGTTCTGCGGAAACTACATTTTTCCTGGCAGAATTCGCTCACGATGCCGGGCAAATTCAGACTGGATGGATCACCACCAATGGCTGGATTGGCCGCAAGAAATTCCGTGCCGCTCACATGCATAAACAATCCGGCTTCTACGGCTTCGGTCAGCTGGATGCGGCCGGAACCCATTTCAAACGGCGTCGCCTGGCTTCCCTGGTGATTTCTGACTTGGGTGGTCGCCGTGGTTTGCAGCATGGACTGCAGTTGAGAAGGCGTAAGACTGGAATCGACCGACAACAACAGGGCGCCGCCTCCTGCCACATGGGGGGACGCAAATGAAGTACCGCTGAAGGACACCAGGGCATCGCCATCTTTGCCCGCCCCCAGCACTGCAACACCTGGTGCGGTTATGTTCGGAACTAAAGTACCGGGAACGGTCGCATTGGGTCCTTGCGAACTGAAATCACCGAGAATATCCGCCACGCTGCTTTCATAGGAAAGCCCGAAAGGCCCGATTGTGCCCCGGTGGCCGCTTCCGGAAGTCAGCCAGGATTTCAGTTCCTTGCCCTTTGAGTAACCTACGTGAATGCCTGGAATGCAATGGCTGTCTGGACCTGTGAAGGAGAGGGTTTCCCCAAATTCTTTCGAGTTGATCAGGATGTAGCCGCCCGCACCAGCCAACATGACGTTCAGCCCTTTTTCCACTCTGCCGTAATCGCCTCTTTCACAAACAACGATCTCACCATTGAAAGTACCAGGCGCAAATGGATTAGTCGCACTCGTGTTTTCATTGCAACTGGGAACTGAATCAGCAGGCTCACCAATACCGCACAGGGGATTTCCGAAATCTCCTGCAAATACGATATCAACCGGCCCAATGCCATTGGCGGAACCGTTTACCGGGTCAAGGCCCTCGCCGGCGATGTCTTCTGGAGGTGTGCTGGTACCGCCGGAAAGATTCTCCAGTTTGGCTCCTGTCAGGCGCGAGTGGGTGGCTGCCGCCACGCCCAGCAGCCAGGGCGCCAGTGCGGGATTTGTAGCAGACGCCGGCGCCGGCCCGCCGTTACCGGCTGAAGTGGCGGCAAAAATTCCGGCATTTCTCATATCAAGGAACAAAGCGGCATAAGTATTCCATGGGCTGGACGAACCACCACCAATGGACAGGTTCACCACATCAACGCCATCGGTCAGGGCCTGCTCCAGGCCCCCGATAATGTCTATCGATTCACAGCCCTCTTCATCTTCATCCGGAGTCTCCGGATCATCCTCGCGGCAAACTTTGTAAGCAATGATATTGGCGCGGGGAGCAACACCCTGCAGGGTAGTAAATTCGCCTTCTACGGTTGTATTGATACGATTGCCCGCGGCGATACTGGCCACGAGGCTGCCATGAAAAACCGTATCCTTGCCCATACTGCCTTCATTGGTGAAGTCATAAATACCGATGAGCTTGTCATTGCACAGTACTTCCGCCTCGTTGCACAGGCCCAGCTGCTGACCGAAGGGGTTGTTGTGATCGTAACCATCCGGGGCCGGATCCTGGAAAGAAACATGGTCCCAGTTAATACCGGTATCAAGGATTCCTATGACAACACCCTCTCCCTGGCCGGAAGGCAGGCCGTCCTCACCGGTCCAAATTTTCTCAGCACCGATCAGAATCGGGCCAGCATCTGTCTCGATGTGATGAATTACATTAGGAAACAGGTTTTTGACTCCCGGCAGGCTACGTACCCGTTCTGCCTGCGCTTCGGTCAACCTGAGCGCCACCCCGTTGAGCAGGTTTTTGTAGCGGGCCCGAATTTGCGGGGCTCCTCCAGTCACTTGCGCTGTGCTTGAAAGAAACTGCTGCAGACGCTCGTCCAGGTATTCACTATGAGCCACAGCTTGCGGGCTGAGCAGATCCAGGTGCTTTCCGGTTTTTTCCGGTGCGATCGTTTTGAGTGCATTGGTGCTTTGCGTGACGGAGTTTCTGCCCTCAATCTGTATAACAGAAGGATCGGCCAGTTCAATGATCCAGGATCTTTTGCCCTCATTGTCCAGAGGCTCAGGCTTGACCGGTTTGGCCATTGCGATGGCGCCTGGAATCATCAGCATGGCTGCAATGATCAGGCGCAAAGCCAATTCGTGATGTACTTTCCACATAAAACGATCTCCGCTATTCATCCCTGTACGGGTGATCTCATGGTCACCAGTTCCTCGGCGGCCGTGGGGTGTATGCCAATCGTGCAATCGAAACGATCCTTCGTCAGCCCGGATTTTACCGCAATGGCGAAGCCCTGGACAATTTCCGGGGCATCCCCGCCGACAATATGAATGCCAATGACTTTCTGACTCTCATGATCCACAATGAGTTTCATCAGGGTTTTCTCGTCCCGGCCTGAAAGCGTGTTCTTCATCGGCGTGAACTCCGAACGATAAACATCGATAGTGCCATGGTGGATGCGTGCATCTTCCTCGCTGAAGCCCACGGTACCCACCGGTGGTTGGGAAAAAACGGCTGAGGGCACAAATTCGTGGTTGACTGGCCGCCTGACGCCGCCATACACGGTATCTGCAAAAGCATGGCCTTCATGGATCGCTACCGGTGTCAGGTTGACCCGGCTGGTGACGTCGCCCACGGCATAGATATGATCCAGGTTTGTCTGTGAAAGTTCATTGACAACGACGCGGCCACCCGGGCGGACATTGAGGCCGATATCCGCCAGTTTCAAACCCCTGACGTTCGGCACACGCCCGGTGGCATACATAACCTGGTCTACTTCCAGCGTGCCGCCGTCCCGCAGTGATAGCTCCAGTCCCTGCTCTGTTTTCCTGATGCCCTCAACCACCGTTTCCAGCATCAACTGGACACCCTTTTTCTGCATTTCAGCCCCGACTACTCTCCTCACATCATGGTCGAAACCACGCAAAACGGCATCACCGCGATACAAGTGGAAGACTTCCGAGCCCAGTCCATTGAAGATACCGGCAAATTCACAGGCAATAAAACCACCGCCGATTATTGCCACCCGTTGCGGCAATACCGGCAGGTCGAAAGCTTCGTCCGAAGTAATGACATGCTCGATACCCGGAATGTCCGGCACCCACGGGCGGCCACCGGTGGCGATAAGGATTCGTTCCGCGCTGATGGTCTCATCCCCCACCTGCAAGCGGTGCGGATCAATAAAACTGCCCCGCTGCGGGTAAAGAGTGACTCCCGAATCCGCTAACAGGGATAAGTAAACCTGGTTGAGCCGGTCGATTTCCCGGTCCTTCGCCCGGATCAGGTCCGGCCAGTTGAAACGGAGCGTGCCGACATCCCATCCAAAACCGTGTGCGTCTTCAAAATCTTCGGCGAAATGCGACGCGTAAACGAGTAATTTTTTGGGAACGCAACCCCGGATCACACAAGTACCGCCCACCCTGCTGTCTTCACAAATCCCTACACGCGCGCCATAGGTGGCGGCAATACGTGCGGCCCGCACGCCCCCGGAACCGGCGCCCAGCACGAATAGATCAAAATCAAACTTGCTCATGTGTTTTTATTTCTCCGATTCCTGAATATCCAACACCTTCGATTTCATGCCTGCAAACTATCGCCTGAATATACCTTACTGTGGCAAGTCCGGCTTGACGGTAGCAGACGGGTATATGACCGGAAAAACCCGTGAAAATCTTTCGTGAATACAAATCATGTATTGATCTGAATCAATTGTGGATAGAGAATCTCATGGACTTGCCACGGATGAATCCGTAGCATAGCGCAACGCCCTGATACTCGGTATCCCAGCTTTATGCTTTCTGTTTCTGAAATTAGTTTTGAACGTTACTTCGAGTCGGTTTTTCAACCCGTCAGCTTCGGTCTGGAGGCTGGTGATCTGCTGCTGGTTACCGGAGCAAATGGTTGCGGTAAAACAACCCTGATCCGGGTTCTGGCCGGGTTTCTTCACCCGTCATCAGGAGAATACACCTGCCAAGCCAACAGCACGGCATACGTGGGGCACCACCTGGGCATAAAAGATGATCTGAGCGTTATTGAAAACCTGCGTTTCATGCGGGATTTCCTGGGTGTAAGCAGCCGCAACTGCAAAGATGTAATGATTCGGCTGGGTCTCGGCCGCGTGGCGGACCAACTGGCGCGAACACTTTCCGCCGGCCAGCGCAAGCGTTGCGCCCTGGGCCGCCTGTTGCTTGGAAACAGCGGATTGTGGCTGCTCGACGAGCCTTATTCCAACCTCGACCAGCAAGGGGTTGGGCTGGTGGATGATATCCTGATCAGCCATCTTTCAGCGGGCGGCGCCTGCGTTCTTGCCACGCATGGGAACCATCGTCCCGACTGGACATCAAACCTTGAATGTCATCTCATTTCCGGGGCTACCGAATGTTGAGCGAACGGCCCATCCAAAGAAACGAGGGGAAAATGTCTGGCGCTTTTTTCGCGCTGTTGCGGCGTGATCTCCTGCTGGCATTCCGCCGCCGCACAGAGTTGCTGTTTCCAGTTGCATTTTTGCTGGTCGTCGTCAGCCTGTTCCCGCTGGGCATTGGTCCAGGCCCGGCCTTGCTCGCACGCATTGCGCCTGGTGTTATCTGGATTGCCGCCTTGCTGGCCACGGTTATTTCGCTGGATGGCCTGTTCCGGTCTGACTTCGATGACGGCACGCTGGAACAATTCATCCTCAGCGGGCATCCCCTGACACTGATTGTACTGGCCAAGATCGTCGCCCACTGGCTGGTGGCGGGGCTGCCACTGGTTCTGCTGTCGCCACTGCTTGCGATCTGGATGAACCTGCCGCTGGAATCGCTGGGGGTGTTGATAGTGACACTGTTTCTGGGTACTCCCATCCTGAGCCTGATCGGTTCCATAGGTGTGGGCCTGACCCTCAGCCTGAAACGCGGCGGACAATTGCTCTCCTTGCTGGTTTTTCCGCTATATGTCCCCATCTTGATTCTGGCTACGGCAGCCGTGATGGCGGTTTCCGACGGCCTGCCCTACGGCGCATTTCTGGGCCTGCTGATCGCAGGGCTGGTAACATCCGTCACGCTTGCTCCATTTGCGGCGGCAGCAGCGCTTAAAATCAGCTTGTCATGAACCAGGACACCCGAAAAATGAAAACAGACAAACCCAGGAAAAACCCGCTCGTGATGTTCATTCACAAGCTGGGCTCACCCCCCTGGTTCTACGATTTTACCGGGAAATTCGTACCCTGGCTGTGGGCTGTATTTGCTGCATTAACCATCTGGGGACTGTACCTTGGCCTGATTAAAGCACCACCGGATTATTTACAGGGTGAGAGTTATCGCATCATGTACATCCATGTTCCCGCTGCGTGGATGTCAATGATGATTTACGTCCTGATGGCTTTCATGAGCTTCATCGCACTGATCTGGCGCATCCGCACAATGGAAATCATGGCCATGAACAGCGCACCCATCGGCGCCGCTTTCACATTGATCGCACTGGCCACCGGTTCCCTGTGGGGCCGCCCGACCTGGGGCACCTACTGGGTTTGGGATGCACGGCTGACCAGTGAACTGGTGCTGTTGTTCCTGTATCTCGGTGTAATCGGCCTGTACAAAGCCATGGATGAGCCCAGGAAAGCCGCCCGGGCGGCCAGCCTGCTGGCGCTGGTTGGCCTGGTCAACCTGCCCATCATCCATTTTTCCGTCAAGTGGTGGAACACCCTTCACCAGGGCAGCAGCATCAGCATGACCGGCAGTAAAATCGACGCCAGCATGTTGTGGCCGTTGCTGATCATGGCCATCGCGATGAAGTTTTACTATGGCGCCAATCTGATCACCCGTTCGCGTGTCACGCTGCTGGAGCAGGACCTGCGCAAAGGCTGGACCAGGGATGTCGCTAAGGATGCGGCCAGGGAGCGTAATTCATGAATCATGCACCGTTTATCTGGGGATCGTACGCCATCGCCACCGTCGTTTTGCTGTGGACTGCCGTGGCCCCGCTGATAAGTAAAAAGGCTGCCTTCAAAAATATCCGGACACTCAACCAGGCAAAGGAGCAAAGCCGTGACACCAACTCGTAAAAGAAGACTGATCGCCATCGTGTTGATTCTGGCCGGGGTCGGTGTCGCCAGCACCATCGCATTTTATTCATTGCAACAGAACCTGCTCTATTTTCAGAGCCCCAGCGAGATAGCGGAAATAGCCATGCCGGCGGGACGCCAGTTCAGGCTGGGAGGATTGGTCAAACCCGGCAGTGTAGACCGGCAAGAGGACGGCCTTTCGACTCATTTTGTCGTGACGGATGGACCGGCTGAAATCGATGTTCAATACGTTGGCACCTTGCCCGACTTGTTCCGCGAAGGCCAGGGTGTGATCGCCCGCGGCGCCTTGAATGATGAGGGAATGTTCATGGCCACCGAAGTGCTTGCCAAGCACGATGAGAACTACATGCCACCCGAAGTGGCGGATGCGCTGGAAAAGACCGGCCATACGGTCAAAGGCGAATAAAAAGCCTGTCATCACGTGAAGGACGGAGAGTGAAAACATGATTGCCGAATGGGGACAACTTGCACTATTGGGCGCCCTGCTGATTTCGATTATCCAGGGTATCCTGCCAATGATCGGCGCATCGAGCGGTAACCAGCAATTGATGAAAGTCGGCTCGACCGCCGCCACCGCCCAATTCCTGATGGTTGCAACGGCTTTTACCCTGCTGACCTGGGCATTTGTCACCCAGGATTTCTCTGTTGAATACGTAGCACGCAACAGTAATTCCCAGTTACCCATGCAATACCGTTACTCGGCGGTATGGGGCGCCCATGAAGGCTCCCTGTTGCTGTGGGAACTGATCCTCTGCCTGTGGACATTTGCCGTAGCGCTGTTCAGCAGGCGCCTGCCTGACGACTTCCGTGCCCGTGTACTCGGCGTACTGGGCTGGGTCTCCTTTGGTTTCCTGCTGTTCATCGTCTTCACATCCAATCCATTTGGGCGCCTGCTGCCAGCCGCTGTGGACGGATTGGATCTCAACCCACTGCTGC